>Ga0209281_1000279_pt1 | contig 96898 bp, 91 predicted proteins | sample MedtruBG_FD_187514 | JGI IMG/M metagenome (GOLD analysis project Ga0209281, IMG submission 187514) | Root nodule microbial communities of legume samples collected from California, USA - Medicago truncatula BG (SPAdes) (version 2) | ecosystem: Host-associated > Plants > Roots > Nodule | place...
TGGATCAAGCTCAAGTACAGAATCAAACGCTTCATAGGCAGCATCAAAATTGCCTGCCTGCGTTAAATAAATGCCTAAGTAATTGAATACTTCAGGCATATCGGGTCGAATGGCCAGCGCTTGTGAAAAATCATTACGCGCCAGAGCCCTCAGACCGAGACTATCATACAACACTCCGCGCTCATATAAAAGCTGTGCGCGTTCGTCATCGGTTAAAGCCCGACTGGCAAGTATTTGTTCCATGCGTGCCAGAATCACTTCTTGCTGTAGCGTAGGCTGCAGTGGCACCGCTAATACTTCGTTCTTACGCCAGGCAGAGTTGCTGCATCCGGCCAGCGTGATAGCTGTCGCAACGAAACACCAGCGCAAAAAAGGCTTCATTTCCTACTCCCGAAGACAACAAATGGATGAACGTCCTGTCCCCCGGCTGCAAACGAGACTTCCTGTCCCGTAACAAACAGCTCTCCATGTCACCATGGAGAGCTTAATTGGCAAACCTTACTCAGCTTCTGGCGCAGCCGGTGCTGCATCTTCTGCTGGAGACTGCTCGGTTGCTTCTTTAATGCTTAAACGGACGCGGCCCTGACGGTCAACTTCCAGTACTTTCACCGGAACTTCCTGACCCATCTGCAGGTAATCAGTCACTTTCTCTACGCGCTTGTCAGCGATTTGAGAGATGTGAACCAGACCTTCTTTACCACCACCGATGGCAACAAACGCACCGAAATCAACGATACGAGTGACCTTACCGTTATAGATACGGCCCACTTCGATTTCAGCGGTGATCTCTTCGATACGGCGGATAGCGTGTTTCGCTTTATCACCGTCGGTCGCTGCGATTTTCACGGTACCGTCATCTTCGATTTCGATGGTGGTGCCGGTTTCTTCGGTCAGCGCACGAATCACAGCCCCGCCCTTACCGATCACGTCTTTGATCTTGTCTGGGTTGATTTTGATGGTGTGAATACGTGGAGCAAATTCAGAAATGTCGCCACGCGGTGCATCAATAGCCTGTTCCATCACGCCCAGAATGTGCAGACGCGCACCCTTAGCCTGGTTCAGAGCCTCCTGCATGATTTCGCGGGTGATGCCTTCGATTTTGATATCCATCTGCAGCGCAGAGATACCTTCGCGGCTACCGGCAACTTTAAAGTCCATATCGCCCAGGTGATCTTCGTCACCCAGAATATCGGACAGAACAACAAAGTTGTCGCCTTCTTTCACCAGGCCCATCGCGATACCCGCCACGGCGGCTTTGATCGGCACACCAGCGTCCATCAGTGCCAGAGAAGCACCACACACGGAAGCCATGGAAGAAGAACCGTTAGATTCGGTGATTTCAGAAACCACACGAACGGTGTACGGGAATTTATCAGCTTCTGGCATAACGGCCAGCACACCACGTTTCGCCAGACGACCGTGACCAATTTCACGACGCTTAGGCGAACCCACCATCCCGGTCTCACCCACGGAGTACGGAGGGAAGTTGTAGTGGAACAGGAAGCTGTCAGTACGCTCGCCCATCAGCTCATCCAGATTCTGTGCATCACGTGCGGTACCCAGAGTCGCGGTAACCAGCGCCTGAGTTTCGCCACGGGTGAACAGCGCAGAACCGTGAGTACGCGGCAGAACGCCAGTACGCACGTCCAGACCACGAATCATGTCTTTTTCACGGCCATCGATGCGCAGTTCGCCGGCCAGAATACGGCTACGAACAACGTTTTTCTCGATAGCGTGCAGAATGTCAGACAGTTCGCCAGCATCCAGAGATTCGTCTTCTGCGGTCAGGGTTGCAATAACGTCCGCTTTGATGACGTCAACCTGAGCATAACGTTGTTGTTTCTCAGTGATGCGGTAAGCATCGCTCAGGCGGGATTCTGCCAGTGCAGCAACGCGAGCATTCAGCGCTTCGTTTACTGCTTCTGGCTGCCAGTCCCAGCGCGGTTTGCCAGCTTCAGCAACCAGTGCGTTGATTTCCTTGATAACAATCTGCTGCTGATCGTGACCGAAGACTACGGCGCCCAGCATCTGGTCTTCGCTCAGCAGTTCAGCTTCGGATTCAACCATCAGTACTGCGCTTTCGGTACCGGCAACAACCAGGTCCAGCTTGCTGGTTTTCAGCTCTTCAGCGGTCGGGTTCAGCACATACTGGTCATTGATGTAACCAACACGAGCGGAACCGATTGGGCCGTTGAACGGAATACCGGACAGGCTCAGCGCAGCAGATGCGCCAATCATGGCAACGATATCAGGGTGTACCTGTGGGTTTACGGAAACAACGGTAGCAATAACCTGCACTTCGTTGACGAAACCTTCCGGGAACAGTGGACGAACCGGACGGTCAATCAGACGCGCGATCAGGGTTTCGCCTTCGCTTGGACGGCCTTCACGACGGAAGAAGCTACCTGGGATACGGCCAGCAGCGTAGGTACGCTCCTGGTAGTTAACGGTCAGCGGGAAGAAGTCCTGGCCTGGTTTGGCTTTTTTCTGGCCCACAACGGTAACGAATACCGCGGTGTCATCCATGCTTACCATTACAGCAGCGGTAGCCTGGCGAGCCATCATGCCGGTTTCAAGCGTGACCGTATGCTGGCCATACTGGAATTTACGAACGATCGGATTCAGCAAAATAAGATCCTTTAAAATGACGGGCAGCACGTGGCTTCACGCGCCGCCGTTGGTACCCGACCTTCATCGCATCCTCGCGACTAATGACAACCCTAACCCGCTCTTACGGGTAAAGCCTCTCATTAGCCGCGCGAACCTCTGCAATAAAGATCACACTCAGCAACAATACATTAGTTTCCATAGAATTGCTGCCGCCTGGTTGAAAAAAGGGGCCCTTACAGGCCCCTTTTTCTGAAACTCGCAAGAACTAGCGACGCAGACCCAGACGCTCGATCAGGCTGGTGTAACGTGCTACATCTTTACGCTTCAGGTAGTCGAGCAGTTTACGACGCTGAGAAACCATACGCAGCAGACCACGACGGCTGTGGTGATCTTTTTTGTGCTCTGCAAAGTGACCCTGCAGGTGGTTAATCTGTGCAGTCAGCAGTGCAACCTGAACTTCGGTAGAACCACTGTCGTTAGTACCACGACCAAACTCGGAAACGATTTTAGCTTTAGCTTCAACGCTTAGAGACATTTTCAACTCCAACATTATAGATAAATAAACAGGGTGCCGATCTCTAATTCAGCAACCCCAGTGCACGACTGAACCCGTTGTTAAACAATCGGCCAGTCGTTAAGCCGCGCTATTTTACCTGTAGCGCTCTTTTACCGCAAGATAGCGGCAAAAGTCAGACGGGATATTCAACGACCAGACGGCGCGGAGCAACCCGGCCCTCGTCATCGATTATCCCCATACCGATAAATTTCTTCTCTTCGCCTTCGGTAACGCGCACCAGGCCTTCAGCCTGAACACCCGCAGCGCGTACCGGATTGCCGTTTTTAAAATAAACGGCAACCTCTGGCAGCAAGTTCACCAGCGGGAAATCTGAGGCGGGGCTGTCCATTGGCATCAGCAGCGGATCCAACAGTTCTGCAGGCTCGACCTCCTGCCGGTGTGCCTGCTCGACCAGCTCATTAAGCTGTTCCAGAGTGACCATGCGCTCAATCGGATATTTACTTACCGCCAGGCGACGCAGGAAAATAACATGCGCGCCGCAGCCAAGTTTTTCACCGAGATCGTCAACTATCGTACGGATGTACGTTCCCTTAGAACAGTGAACCTCCAGCTCCAGTTCATCCCCTTCATGGCGAATAAACAGCAGTTCATACACCGTGATTGGGCGAGCTTCACGTTCAACCTCAATACCCGCGCGCGCATATTCGTACAGGGGCTTGCCCTGATGCTTGAGCGCAGAATACATCGATGGAACCTGCTCGGTGTCCCCACGGAAAGTCTCCAGCGCGGCAGCAAGCTGCCCGGCGCTAAAGTTAACCGGGCGCTCCTGAACGACAATGCCGTCGGCATCAGAAGTGTCGGTACGCTGCCCAAGTTTAGCAATCACGCGATAACGCTTGTCGGAGTCCAGCAGATATTGGGAGAACTTCGTTGCTTCACCGAGGCAGATTGGCAACATCCCGGTCGCCAGCGGATCCAGCGCACCGGTATGGCCCGCGCGGTTCGCGTTATAAAGGCGCTTTACTTTTTGTAGTGCATCGTTGGAAGAGAGCCCCTGAGGCTTGTCCAGCAACAGTACACCATGAATATCACGACCACGACGGCGAGGACGACTCATCAATCCTCCTTGCTGTCGTCCGTATTCACGCGACGCTCGTCATCATGACGGATGACATTGGAAACCAGGTTAGACATGCGCATCCCTTCAACCAGCGAGTTATCGTAGAAGAAGGTCAGCTCCGGCACGATGCGCAAACGCATTGCCTTACCAACCAAAGTGCGGATATAGCCAGACGCGTCCTGCAGAACTTTGATGCCTTCTTTGATGGCTTCTTCGTCTTTGTCGTTCAGGAACGTTACGAAAACTTTGGCATAGGCCAGGTCACGGGAGATTTCAACACCGGAGACGGTGGTCATCATACCCAGACGCGGGTCTTTAATTTCACGCTGCAGGATAATGGCAATTTCTTTCTGCAATTCCTGAGAAACGCGCTGCGAGCGACCAAATTCTTTCGCCATAATAATTTCTCCAGACAAAACGGGGGGCACACGGCCCCCCTAAGATAGTTGATGCGGTATAGCTATCAGGAGATGGTACGCTTGATCTCGATAATTTCGAAGACTTCGATCATATCGCCCACGCGCACGTCGTTGTAGTTCTTAACGCCGATACCACATTCCATACCGTTACGGACTTCGTTAGCATCATCTTTAAAGCGACGCAGGGATTCCAGCTCGCCTTCATAGATAACTACGTTGTCGCGCAGTACGCGGATTGGGTTATGACGTTTGACCACACCCTCGGTGACCATACAACCTGCGATGGCACCAAACTTCGGTGATTTAAACACATCGCGAACTTCGGCCAGGCCGAGGATCTGCTGTTTCAGCTCAGGAGACAGCATGCCGCTCATCGCCGCTTTTACTTCATCAATCAGATGATAGATGACGGAGTAGTAGCGCAGATCCAGGCTTTCCGCTTCAATCACGCGGCGCGCAGAAGCGTCGGCACGGACGTTGAAGCCAACCAGGATGGCGTTGGATGCTGCTGCCAGCGTAGCGTCAGTCTCGGTGATCCCGCCCACGCCGGAACCGATGATTTTAACTTTAACTTCATCGGTAGACAGTTTCAGCAGGGAGTCGCTGATCGCTTCCACAGAACCCTGAACGTCGGCTTTCAGCACGATGTTCACTTCGGACACTTCGCCTTCAGTCATGTTGGCGAACATGTTTTCCAGTTTGGATTTCTGCTGACGAGCCAGTTTCACTTCGCGGAATTTACCCTGACGATACAGAGCAACTTCACGGGCTTTCTTCTCGTCGCGAACAACGGTCACTTCGTCACCCGCGGCAGGTACGCCGGACAGGCCAAGGATCTCAACAGGGATAGAAGGACCCGCTTCGGTCACTTCACGGCCCATCTCGTCACGCATCGCACGCACGCGGCCATACTCGAAGCCACACAGTACGATATCGCCCTTGTTCAGAGTACCTTCACGCACCAGAACGGTTGCAACCGGACCACGACCTTTATCCAGGAAGGATTCGATTACCACGCCGCTTGCCATACCTTTACGTACGGCTTTCAGTTCCAGAACTTCAGCCTGCAGCAGGATAGCGTCCAGCAGGTCGTCGATACCGGTACCGGCTTTAGCAGAAACGTGGATGAACTGGCTTTCGCCGCCCCACTCTTCCGGCATGATGCCGTACTGGGACAGTTCCTGCTTAACGCGATCCGGGTCTGCTTCTGGTTTATCGATTTTGTTCACTGCGACTACTACCGGTACCTGCGCCGCTTTCGCGTGCTGGATAGCTTCGATAGTTTGTGGCATCACGCCATCGTCAGCCGCAACAACCAGAACAACGATATCCGTCGCCTGAGCACCACGAGCACGCATGGAAGTAAACGCTGCGTGACCCGGGGTATCCAGGAAGGTCACCATGCCGTTGTCAGTTTCTACGTGGTAAGCACCGATGTGCTGGGTAATACCACCCGCTTCACCGGAGGCAACCTTAGTAGAACGAATGTAGTCCAGCAGGGAGGTTTTACCGTGGTCAACGTGGCCCATGATGGTCACAACCGGAGCACGAGTTTCGGTTGCAGCGCCGGTATCACGGTCGCTCATTACCGCCTCTTCCAGCTCGTTTTCACGACGCAGGATAACCTTGTGGCCCATTTCCTCGGCAACCAGCTGGGCGGTTTCCTGATCGATGACCTGGTTAATGGTTGCCATTGCGCCCAGCTTCATCATCGCTTTGATGACCTGAGAGCCTTTAACAGCCATTTTGTTAGCCAGTTCAGCAACGGTAACGGTTTCACCGATCACAACATCACGGTTAACCGCCTGTGCAGGCTTGGTGAAGCCCTGCTGCAGGCTGCTTGGCTTACGCTTGCCTTTACCACCGCGAACGGCTGCACGAGCTTCTTCACGGTCAGCTTTAGATTCGCCGTGTTTGCCGCCTGCCTTTTTCTGGCGAGGAGCTTTAGCCGTTGTAGTACGAGCGCGACCACGCCCGCCTTCTACTTCACGGTCGTTTTCGTCTTCAGCCTGGCGGGCATGCTGAGAAGTGGTGACATGGTAGTCAGACTTGTCGTCTTCCACTTTCTCTTGTTCGGCCCACACGCCTGCGTTAGCTTCAGCCAATTTACGGACCTCTTCCGCTACGCGACGTGCTTCTTCTTCGAGTTTGCGACGAGCTTCTTCTTCCGCTTTGCGCTTCAGCTCTGCAGTTTCAGCTTCACGGCGGGCTTTATCGGCCTGGGCAGTTTTCGTCATATCGTCAGTTTGTTGATTGCTCACTTTGTCTTTTTCCGCAGCTTCACGTTTCGCTTTATCAGCGGCTTCGCGCTTAGCTTGTTCTTCAGCATCACGCTTAGCTTTTTCTTGTGCCGCACGTTTGGCAGTTTCCTCTGCCTCACGCTGGGCTTGCTCTTCCGCTTCACGCTGCGCCTGTTCTTCCGCGGCAAGGCGTTCAGCCTCTTGCGGATCACGTTTCACAAAGGTGCGCTTCTTGCGGACTTCGATTTGTACCGATTTACTTTTCCCACCGGTACCTGGAATGTTTAAAGTACTGCGCGTTTTGCGCTGTAAAGTCAACTTATCTGGGCCTGAGCCATGTTCATGGTTCAGGTGAGCCAGCAGAGTTTGCTTCTCTTGCGCCGAAACGGAGTCATCAGCAGACTTCGGGATCCCTGCATCAGCAAATTGCTGTACCAGGCGGTCCACGGAGGTCTGAATCTCTGCGGCCAGCGCTTTTACGGTTACATCTGTCATGCTGTTCCTTCCTGCTACAGTTTATTACGCTTCGCCGCCAAACCAGCAAATGTTACGCGCTGCCATAATCAGTTCACCGGCTTTCTCATCCGTTAAACCTTCGATATCAGACAGGTCGTCAACACCTTGCTCGGCAAGGTCTTCCAGCGAGCTAACACCACGAGCAGCCAGTTTAAAGGCCAGCGTGCGATCCATCCCTTCGAGGTTCAGCAGATCCTCGGCTGGTTTCTTATCGCCAAGGCTCTCTTCTTGTGCCAAAGCCAGTGTGGTGAGCGCGTTTTTAGCGCGATCGCGTAATGCTTCCACGGTGTCTTCATCAAGGCCGTCGATTTCCAGCAGCTCTTTCATTGGCACATAGGCCAACTCTTCAAGCGTGGAGAAACCTTCTTCGACCAACACGGTGGCGAAATCCTCGTCAATGTCGAGGTATTTGGTAAAGGTATCAATAGCCGCATGCGCTTCAGCCTGATGTTTAGCCTGCAGGTCATCAACGGTCATGACGTTGAGTTCCCAGCCGCTCAGCTGTGATGCCAGGCGAACGTTCTGACCGTTACGGCCGATGGCCTGTGCCAGGTTGCCTGCCTCTACCGCGATATCCATCGTATGTTTGTCTTCGTCGACAACGATGGATGCTACGTCAGCCGGTGCCATTGCGTTGATAACAAACTGCGCCGGGTTGTCGTCCCACAGCACGATATCAATACGCTCACCGCCTAACTCTGTAGAAACCGCCTGAACGCGTGCACCACGCATACCAACGCATGCCCCGACCGGGTCGATACGCTTGTCGTTAGTTTTCACAGCGATTTTGGCGCGAGAGCCAGGATCGCGTGCAGCGGCTTTAATCTCGATAACTTCTTCACCGATTTCCGGCACTTCAATGCGGAACAGTTCGATCAGCATTTCAGGTTTGGAGCGGCTAACGAACAGTTGCGCACCGCGAGCTTCAGGACGTACTGCGTACAGCACGCCGCGAATGCGGTCGCCCGGACGGAAGTTTTCGCGCGGCAGCATATCTTCACGCAGAATCACGGCTTCAGCATTGCTGCCGAGATCCAGAGCGATGTTGTCACGGTTAACTTTTTTCACCACGCCGGTGATAATCTCACCTTCGTGCTCACGGAACTGATCGACCACCATCGCACGCTCGGCTTCACGAACTTTCTGCACGATAACCTGCTTGGCGGTTTGGGTGGTGATACGGTCAAAGGTCACGGATTCAATCTGATCTTCAACGTATTCACCAACCGTGAAGGCCGGATCTTCGAACTGAGCCGCTTCCAGGGTGATTTCACGCGTCGGTTGCGTCACCTCTTCAACGATAACCCAACGGCGGAAGGTATCGAAATCACCGCTTTTGCGGTCGATTTCAACGCGCACGTCAATTTCTTGCTCGTATTTTTTCTTGGTCGCCGTTGCCAGCGCACTTTCCAGCGCTTCGAAAATTTTCTCACGCGGTAGCGATTTTTCGTTGGAAACTGCTTCAACAACAGCCAAAATTTCTTTGTTCATCCTGGGTTTTCACCTCAATCCAAACTATTAAAAGTGGGGTACCAGGTTCGCTTTCTGGATGTTGCTCAGCGCGAACACTTCGTCTTTTCCTTCGACCGTTACCGTGATCATCTCACCGTCTACGGCTTTAATAATACCCTGCCATTTGCGGCGGTTTTGCACAGCCATGCGCAATACAATGCTCACTTCTTCGCCGGTAAAACGAACGTAGTGTTCTGCGGTGAACATTGGGCGATCGAGGCCAGGTGATGACACTTCCAGGTGATAGGCCACGGTGATGGGATCTTCGACATCCAGTACGGCACTGACCTGGTGACTGACATCAGCACAATCATCAACATTGATGCCATCTTCACTATCAATATAGATGCGCAGCGTAGACGTGCGGCCGCGAACGAATTCGATGCCTACAAGTTCGTAGCCCAGTGCTTCGACCGGTGCTGAAATCATCTCTGTTAATTTTTGCTCTAATGTGGACAAGCCCACCCCCAAGACATAAAAAAAGGGCATATAGCCCAGTTATTCTGAAGTCAGATAACAAAAAACCCCGATAAATCGGGGCTTTATATAACTGAACCCTGTATGCCGCAACTGCGGCCCGGACACCGTCCAGGAGAATTTTTTTCTAAATTCTTCGCGAAGGCACCGAAACTGGTGTTCACAGTATATTTGAAAAAGAACTCTCAGGGAAAGTGGTTGCGGGGGCCGGATTTGAACCGACGACCTTCGGGTTATGAGCCCGACGAGCTACCAGGCTGCTCCACCCCGCGTCCGAAAACGTGGCAAATACTACGCCAGAATTGCATAAAATGCAAGAATTGCTAGGATTTGGTACCGAGGACGGGACTTGAACCCGTAAGCCCAATCGGGCACTACCACCTCAAGGTAGCGTGTCTACCAATTCCACCACCTCGGCACTCTTTGAACACGGTAACCTTCATATTACCGCATTGAAGCTGACAAACTTACTGCGGGATATCGCTGCTCGGCTTGGTAGGTGCCGCTGGCGCAGTCTGCTCAGTTTGTGCTGGCTGACTTAAATTTTCCCACTCACTTCCTTTACTGGTTTTGTTGGTGCTGAGATTACCCAGAACCAGGCTCAGAATAAAGAACAACGTTGCGAGCACACCGGTCATGCGGGTCATGAAGTTACCAGAACCACTTGAACCGAATAACGTAGCGGAAGCGCCTGCTCCGAAGGAGGCTCCCATATCAGCGCCTTTACCTTGCTGCAGCATAATAAGACCTACAAGGCCTAACGCTACAATAAGGAAAACAACCAAAAGAGCTTCGTACATAATCAACCTGTTCCTTGCGGGGTTACCGCACGCCAATTGCTTCAAACCAGTTAAGCGGATACGTTTGTCATTACCCACTGAAGCGGGTGAGAATACTAACCAAAGCCAGACTGGTGCGCAAGGGCAATTTATTAACAATGCACTGACTGCGGAAAAAAACAGCAAACAATCAGTATTCGGTAGAAGAACAGGCGGCAACTGCCGCCTTTTCAATCAGTTTGATGCGCAGAAAATATTAAACTGCCTTCACTGCATCTGCGATTTGGTGGGCAAAGGCCGTAACCTGCGCTTCGTCCTCACCTTCAACCATCACTCGAATCAGCGGTTCAGTGCCTGACTTACGCAACAATACGCGGCCACGGTTGCCCAATGCGGCTTCCACCTCAGCGGTAGCGCGTTTTACCGCTTCGTTTTCAAGCGGATCGCCGCTGCCAGCGGTAAAGCGGACGTTAACCAAAATCTGCGGGAATAATTTCATGCCGCTGCAAAGATCGTGCAGGCTCATGTGGTTGCGAACCATTGCTGTGAGTACTTGCAAACCAGCGATGATACCGTCGCCCGTTGTGGTCTGGTCCAGCAGGATAACGTGCCCGGAGTTTTCCGCACCTATACGCCAGCCTTTCTCCTGCAGTTTCTCCAGGACATAGCGGTCACCCACTTTGGCACGGACAAATGGAATACCCAGCTGCTTAAGCGCGACTTCCAGCCCCATATTGCTCATTAGCGTCCCCACGGCGCCGCCGCGTAGCTGCCCCTGACGCAATCCTTCGCGAGCGATGATATAGAGAATCTGATCGCCATCGACTTTATGCCCCAGGTTATCCACCATGATCACCCGGTCGCCGTCGCCGTCAAACGCGATACCAAGATCGGCTTTTTCTAACAACACGCGTTCTTGCAGCATGCGAACGTCGGTCGCACCGCATTTTTCATTAATGTTCACCCCATCCGGCTCACAGCCGATGGCAATGACTTTTGCGCCCAGCTCACGCAATACATTGGGTGCGATGTGGTAAGTCGCTCCGTTAGCGCAGTCCACGACGATTTTGAGGCCATTCAGGCTCAGTTCGTTCGGGAAAGTCCCCTTACAGAATTCAATATAGCGCCCTGCGGCATCAACAATACGGCTGGCTTTACCCAGCTCCGCCGAATCTACGCAGGTGATCTCTTTTTCCATCTCCGCTTCAATCGCTTCTTCGACTTCATCCGGGAGCTTAGTCCCGTCGATAGAGAAGAATTTGATGCCGTTGTCATAGAACGGATTATGAGAGGCAGAGATAACAATGCCGGCTTCCGCGCGGAATGTTCGCGTCAAATAGGCAACCGCAGGCGTTGGCATTGGCCCGGTAAAAGAAGCGGACAGACCGGCTGCGGCAAGACCTGCTTCCAGTGCAGACTCCAGCATGTAGCCGGAAATACGCGTATCTTTACCGATGATGATTTTACGGGAGCCATGACGAGCAAGCACTTTACCCGCAGCCCAGCCCAGCTTCAGAACGAAATCAGGAGTAATAGGCGCATCGCCCACGCGGCCACGAATGCCATCGGTGCCAAAATATTTACGGTTACTCATAGTATTTGTTTTCCTTCACTGAAAGCGTAGCTTCAACCACGCGCATAGCTTCAACTGTCTCTTTCACGTCATGAACGCGAAGAATTTGTGCCCCCTGCATGGCAGCAATCACCGCACAGGCAAGACTTCCGCTCAGACGCTGGTCGGGGCCAACGTTCAGCAACTGCCCCACCATGGATTTACGGGACATTCCCACCAGGAGCGGCATGCCGTAGTGATGGAATTCCGAAAGTCGGGCTAATAGCTGGTAATTGTGGGTGAGATTCTTACCGAAACCAAAGCCTGGGTCGAGCAACAATTTCTCTTTTGAGATACCTCCCGCCTCACAGCGAGCAATATGCTGCACAAAAAAGCGATTCACGTCGGCATACACGTCATCATAGTGCGGCGCCTGCTGCATCGTTTTCGGTTCACCTTGCATATGCATCAGGCAAACCGGTAGCCCCGTTTCCGCAGCTGCGGCCAGCGCACCGGGCTCCTGTAACGAGCGAATATCGTTGATAATATGCGCCCCCACTCGGGCAGACTCGCGGATAACCTCAGCCTTTGAGGTATCCACAGAAACCCAGACTTCAAAACGCTGAGCAATCGCCTCCACCACCGGGATAACGCGCTTAAGCTCTTCTTCAGTACTTACTTCGGCCGCACCAGGTCGCGTAGATTCTCCGCCAACATCAATGATTGTCGCCCCGGCGTTGATCATAGCGTTTGCATGCTTCAGGGCTTCAACCAGCGAGTTGTGCTGGCCACCGTCGGAAAAAGAATCCGGCGTGACGTTTAAAATCCCCATGACATGAGGATGGGAGAGATCCAGCGTAGAGCCCTGCGCGGTAAGTTTCATTCTTCTTCCTATGCGTTTGTCTTAGGAGGTACAAAAACAAAAACCCCGGGACAGGCCCGGGGTTTATAGATTACTGCAAAAACATCTGTCGTGAGCGTCTTATTTGTCGCCCAGCTGTTCTGACATCGTGTTACCCGGATTTGGCGTACGCGGTTCATCAACCGGGCGTGGCGCATTTGGGGTACCGTTGTTATCAGAATTATTGCTGCTCTTGCTCGCATCTTCCCAACCTGCTGGCGGACGCACTTCGCGGCGAGCCATCAGGTCGTCAATCTGCGGTGCATCGATGGTTTCATACTTCATCAACGCATCTTTCATGGTATGCAGGATATCCATGTTCTCATTCAGCAGCTGGCGAGCACGAGCATAGTTGCGTTCAATCAGGGATTTCACTTCCTGATCGATGATACGCGCGGTCTCATCAGACATATGCTTCGCTTTCGCAACTGAACGGCCCAGGAATACTTCGCCCTCTTCTTCCGCATACAGCAGCGGACCAAGTTTGTCGGAGAAGCCCCACTGGGTAACCATGTTACGTGCCAGGTTGGTCGCGACTTTAATGTCATTCGACGCCCCGGTAGAAACATGTTCCGGTCCATAGATAATCTCTTCTGCCAGACGGCCGCCGTACAGCGTGGAGATCTGACTTTCCAGTTTCTGACGGCTGGCGCTAATAGCATCGCCTTCAGGCAGGAAGAAGGTCACACCCAACGCACGACCACGAGGAATAATCGTCACTTTGTGCACCGGATCGTGTTCCGGCACCAGGCGACCGATAATCGCATGGCCAGCTTCGTGATAGGCAGTAGATTCTTTCTGCGCTTCCGTCATCACCATGGAGCGACGTTCTGCCCCCATCATGATTTTGTCTTTCGCTTTCTCGAACTCAACCATCGATACCACACGCTTGTTACCGCGAGCGGCAAACAGCGCGGCTTCGTTCACCAGGTTGGCCAGATCGGCACCGGAGAAACCAGGCGTACCACGAGCGATAATTGCAGCATCAATATCCGGCGAAAGCGGTACGCGACGCATATGCACTTTCAGGATCTGCTCACGACCACGAACGTCCGGCAGACCGACAACAACCTGACGGTCGAAACGGCCAGGACGCAGCAGCGCTGGGTCAAGTACGTCAGGACGGTTAGTTGCCGCAATAACGATGATACCTTCGTTACCTTCGAAGCCATCCATCTCAACCAGCATCTGGTTCAGGGTCTGCTCACGTTCATCGTGACCACCACCCAGACCGGCGCCACGCTGACGACCTACGGCATCGATTTCATCGATAAAGATAATGCAAGGTGCTGCTTTCTTGGCCTGTTCGAACATGTCACGGACACGGGATGCGCCCACACCGACGAACATTTCAACAAAGTCAGAGCCGGAAATCGTGAAGAACGGCACTTTAGCTTCGCCAGCAATCGCTTTTGCCAGCAGCGTTTTACCCGTACCCGGAGGACCGACCATCAGGACGCCTTTCGGGATTTTACCGCCCAGCTTCTGGAAACGGCTCGGCTCACGCAGGTATTCAACCAGCTCAGCCACCTCTTCTTTCGCCTCGTCACAGCCTGCAACGTCAGCAAAGGTGGTCTTGATTTGGTCTTCCGTTAGCATACGCGCCTTGCTCTTACCGAACGACATGGCACCTTTGCCACCGCCGCCCTGCATTTGGCGCATAAAGAAGATCCAGACCCCAATCAGCAGCAGCATTGGGAACCAGGAAATGAAGATAGTTGCCAGCAGACTCTGCTCTTCAGGCGGCTCGCCCACAACTTTCACGTTCTTGGTAATCAGATTATCAAGCAGCTTGGGATCATTAACGGGGATGTAAGTCGTGTATCGGTTACTATCTTTCTTGGTAACGTTGATTTCACGTCCGTTGATGCGCGCTTCGCGAACCTGGTCCTGATTAACTTCGGACAGGAAAGTGGAGTAGTCCACCCTACGGCCATTTGACTCGCTGGGCCCAAAGCTCTGGAATACCGACATTAGCACAACGGCAATGACCAGCCAGAGTATTAGGTTTTTCGCCATGTCACTCAAGGGATTAACCTCATATTACAACTGTGTTAACAAACAGCGTCAGGGTACTATAGTTTGCGCCCGGTCGCTACAATGTACACTTCACGTGAGCGGGCACGAGAAGAGTCCGGCTTACGAACTTTAACCGTCGTAAACAGGGAGCGAATTTCTCGCAGGTATTCATCGAAACCTTCGCCCTGAAACACTTTCACTACAAAACTACCGCCCGGCGCCAGCACGTCCCGACACATTTCCAGCGCCAGTTCAACCAGGTACATAGCGCGCGGGATATCGACTGCCGGTGTCCCGCTCATGTTTGGCGCCATATCTGACATGACAACCTGCACTTTACTGTCACCAACACGTTCCAGCAGGGCTTTGACGACTAATTCATCACGAAAATCGCCCTGGAGGAAGTCCACACCAACGATAGGATCCATTGGTAAAAGATCGCAAGCGATGATTCTCCCCTGATTCCCGATTTGGGTCACGACGTACTGTGACCACCCGCCGGGTGCAGCACCAAGATCAACAATAGTCATTCCTGGCTTAAAAAGTTTGTCACTTTGCTGTATTTCATCAAGTTTAAACCAGGCACGGGACCGCAACCCCTTTTTCTGTGCCTGTAGAACATATTTATCGCTAAAGTGTTCCTGCAGCCAGCGACTGGAGCTGGCAGAACGCTTCTTACCTGTCATCTCAATATCCAACTTTGTTCATCGTGAATAGCAGGCTAACTAACAATCAGCACAGCCGATTTGGCGATACACTGGAGATGGCGGTAGAATGAACCGTTTTCAATCCCAACGTAAGCAAAAAATACGATGAATCTGAGTACTAAACAAAAACAGCACCTGAAAGGTCTGGCCCATCCGCTCAAGCCGGTCGTTCTGCTTGGCAATAATGGTTTGACCGAAGGGGTACTGGCCGAGATTGAACAAGCGCTTGAGCACCATGAGTTAATCAAGGTGAAGATCGCAACGGAAGATCGCGAAACGAAAACCTTAATAGTGGATGCCATCGTGCGGGAAACCGGCGCCTGTAACGTACAGGTCATCGGTAAAACGCTGGTGATCTATCGCCCTTCTAAAGAGCGGAAGATCTCTCTGCCGAAGTAGGCAGAGGTGTGCAAAATGCCACGCTATGTTCGTTGATAAAAGGCCGCTATGCGGCCTTTTTCTTTTCTTTACAATACGCCAACCCTTTAGCCAGCGTAGTAAAAATTACAAATATTCTACTTTCAGGATTTCGAATTCGACATCGCCACCCGGCGTGCGAATCACAACAACATCATCGCATTCTTTACCCACAAGGCCGCGAGCAATAGGCGAATTTACAGAAATAAGATTCTTTTTAAAATCAGCCTCATCGTCACCAACGATGCGATAAGTAAGCTCTTCGTCATTATCCAGGTTCAATACCGTTACGGTGGTGCCAAAAATCACACGGCCGTTATTAGGCATTTTTGTGACATCGATCACCTGAGCATTGGACAGCTTCGCTTCGATATCCTGAATACGGCCTTCACAAAAGCCCTGCTGCTCACGCGCGGCGTGATATTCGGCGTTTTCTTTAAGATCGCCATGCTCGCGAGCTTCTGCAATTGCAGCAATGATTTCCGGACGACGAACGGACTTCAGAAAATCCAGTTCCTCGCGTAATTGTTCAGCGCCACGTAATGTCATCGGAATAGGTTGCATTTGTTATACCTCTTAAAATCAGTCCTCTGCAGCAGGGCAAAACACCCTGCTGGCTTAAAAGCATGGCCGGGATACGGGCAGTATCTCCGGCAATAAATAAAAGAAAACCAACCCGGAGTGATGACTCCAGGTCAGTAACAGTTTTCAAATTGACCGGTATTTTACCCTGGAGTTCCCTAAGGGTCATCGTTTACTTTGCACCATAATGCACCGTAGTATGGCGGTCACGTTTCCAGGCCGTTACCGCGAGATTATGCGATTTTTTAGATTTGTCATTGGGTTGACCGCTGCCGTAGCCATCAATGTTCAGGCTGCGAACGTTGAAGAGTACACCTCCCAGTTGCCTGATGGGGCGAACCTGGCGCTGATGGTGCAAAAAGTCGGTGCCACAAGCCCATTCATTGATTACCACAGCCAGCAGATGGCACTGCCTGCCAGTACTCAAAAAGTCATTACGGCGCTGGCTGCGCTGCTTCAGTTAGGCCCGGACTTTCGCTTTACGACGACGCTGGAAAGCCGCGCGCAGGTCGATAATGGCGTACTGAATGGCGACCTTATCGCGCGATTTGGCGGCGATCCTACGCTTAAACGTCAGGATATCCGCAATATGGTCGCCGAATTAAAAAAAGCAGGCGTCCAGCAGATTAAAGGTAACGTACTGGTCGATACGTCCATCTTTGCCAGCCACGATAAAGCGCCAGGCTGGCCCTGGAACGATATGACGCAGTGTTTTAGCGCCCCCCCTGCCGCCGCAATCGTGGACCGGAACTGTTTCTCAATTTCCCTGTATAGCGCCCCTAAGGCTGACGATTTGGCCTACATACGTATCGCGTCTTATTACCCGGTAGTGATGTTTAGCCAGGTCAGAACCCTGGCCAAAGGCTCCCCTGACGCCCAGTACTGTGAACTTGATGTCGTTCCGGGAGATTTGAATCGTTACACGCTGACAGGCTGCCTCACACAGCGCGCAGATCCTCTGCCATTAGCCTTTGCCATTCAGGACGGTGCTAGCTATGCAGGTGCCATTATCAAAGATGAACTGAAGCAGGCGGGGATTAGCTATAGCGGAACGCTGCTGCGCCAGACTCAGCCCAACGAACCGGGTACAGTACTCGCCAGCAAGCAGTCAGCACCGCTGCACGACCTGCTTAAAATCATGCTGAAGAAATCCGATAACATGATTGCCGATACCGTATTCAGGACCATCGGACATAATCGTTTAGGCGTCCCCGGCACATGGCGCGCAGGGGCAGACTCCGTTCGTCAGATTTTGCGTCAAAAAGCAGGCGTAGATTTGGGGAACAGCATCGTCGTCGACGGCTCCGGCCTTTCACGCCACAACCTGATTTCGCCAGCCACGATGATGCAGGTGCTGCAATACATCGCTCAGAATGATAATCAGCTAAACTTTATCTCCATGCTGCCGCTCGCGGGCTACGACGGTTCCCTGCAGTATCGTGCTGGCCTGCATCAGGCTGGCGTTGACGGTAAAGTGTCGGCGAAAACGGGCTCGCTGCAAGGGGTTTATAATCTGGCAGGCTTCATTACCACGGCAAGTGGCCAACGCATGGCCTTCGTGCAGTATCTCTCCGGCTATGCCGTTGAACCGGCCGACCAGCGTAACCGCCGTATCCCGCTGGTGCGTTTTGAAAGCCGGCTTTACAAGGATATTTACCAAAATAACTAGCCATGAAACTGCTTATTGTTGAAGACGATTTACTGCTCCAGGAAGGTCTTGCGCTGGCATTAGGCGGGGAAGGCTATGCCTTAGACTGCGCCACCACGGCGGCCCAGGCAGACGCCCTGCTGCAAAGCGGCGAGTACAGCCTGATTATTCTCGACCTGGGGCTGCCTGATAAGGACGGTGCCACGCTGCTAAGCCAGTGGCGTCGTCGTGGGGTAAAAAACCCCGTGCTGATCCTCACGGCTCGCGACGCGCTTGAAGACCGCGTAAACGGCCTGGACTCTGGCGCCGATGATTATTTGGTTAAACCTTTTGCCCTTGCAGAGCTACAGGCACGCGCCCGGGCGCTGATTCGCCGCTATCAGGGCCACAGCGACAATCTGCTGCAGGAAGACGATTTAACCCTTAATCTACAAACACAGCAGGTCTTACTCGCTAATCAGGCCGTAGAAATTACGCCCAAAGAGTTCGCCTTGCTCACCCGCCTGATGATGCGCATTGGCCAGACGGTGCACCGCGAAACGCTGCAGCAGGATATTTACAGCTGGCAGGACGACCCAGGCTCCAATACCCTCGAAGTGCATATCCATAATCTTCGCCGCAAATTAGGGAAGGACAGAATCAAAACCGTGCGCGGCGTTGGCTACCGACTGGAAAGCCGTTCATGAGCAGCATGCGCCGGCGCCTGATGATCCTGCTGGCGCTTATTCTTCTTTTTTTCCAGCTGATAAGCGTCGTCTGGCTCTGGCATGAAAGTCGTGAGCAGATTGGCTTCCTGGTGAGTGAAACGCTGTCCGCCAAAGCCCGAAACCAGCAGGTGGAGAAGGAGATCCGCGAAGCGATTGCCTCTTTGCTGGTGCCTTCTCTGGTGATGGTCGCCTTCACGCTTTTCTTCTCCTTCTGGGCAATCACCTGGATAACCCGTCCTCTGAATCAGCTGCGCTCCAGCCTTGCTAATCGTTCCGCCGACAATCTCACGCCGCTGCCCATGTTTTCCGACATGGACGAAATGGTGGCGGTGACCAATTCCCTTAACCAGCTGCTTGGCCGCCTGGATCATACTATTCAGCAAGAACGTCTGTTCACTGCCGATGCCGCACACGAACTGAGAACGCCGCTGGCTGGCCTCAGGCTGCATCTCGAACTGATGGCAAAAAAGGGCATAGAGCAGGCACCAATGCTGCTAACCAGAATCGATCAGCTCATGCACACCATTGAGCAGCTACTGATGCTCTCCCGTGCCGGGCAAGCCCTCGCCAGCGGGCATTACAATACGCTGACCTGGAGCAGCGACATCGTTGCGCCGCTGAAGATGGAAATGGAAGAATTGGCTGCGCCTCGCGGGCAAAAGCTCATCTGGCCCGCAGACTCCTCTCTGACCGTTCAGGGCGATGCCGTGCTGCTGCGTTTGATGCTGCGTAACCTGCTGGAAAATGCCTCTCGCTATAGCCCAGAAAAAGGCGTGATTCATGTGATGCTGGCAGAGAAAGAGGGAGGAACTCTGTTGAGCGTGGTCGACAGCGGTCCGGGCATTAAAGCCGAGTATCTTCAGCAGATAACGGAACCTTTCAGGCGTATGGACCAGCGTTACGGTGGAAGCGGGCTGGGCCTGAACATTGTGCTACGTATTGTGCAGCTCCATCATGGCAGTCTTGAACTGGATAACCACGCTGAAGGCGGCCTGCAGGCTGACTGCTGGCTTCCCGGCAGCATTCAATAAAAAAGGCCGGGAGCACCGGCCTTGTTCATTTGAGACTTACTTCTGGTAGATAATTTCGACGCCTTCGTCGTCTTCATCGTCCCAGTCGTCATCCCAATCTTCTTCTGCTTCAGCTTCCATTTCATCGAGCTGCTGGCGATGGTAGTCATCCCACATAAACTCGACTTTCTCTGTCTGCTTAGCGACTTCAGCCGCCGTAATTGGGTTTTCGATGATAAAGGTCATCACATCCCAGCAGAGATCCTTCACGCCCATCTGGCTTGCCGCAGAGATAAGGTAGAATTTATCTTCCCAGCCGAGTGCTTCGGCAATCGCCTTCGCCTTCTCTTCAGCCTGCGCTTTGTCCATCAGGTCGATTTTGTTAAACACCAGCCAGCGAGGTTTAGACGCCAGGCTTTCGCTGTATTTTTCCAGCTCGCCAACAATAATACGGGCGTTCTCAACCGGATCTGAACCATCGATAGGCTCAATATCGATGAGGTGCAGCAGAACACGGCAACGTTCCAGGTGCTTCAGGAAGCGAATACCAAGACCGGCACCGTCGGCGGCGCCCTCAATCAGCCCCGGGATATCCGCGACAACGAAGCTCTTCTCGTTATCCATGCGGACAACGCCAAGACTTGGCACCAGCGTGGTAAATGGATAGTCAGCAACTTTTGGCTTCGCTGCAGATACCGCGCGGATAAAGGTCGATTTGCCTGCGTTCGGCATGCCCAGCATGCCAACATCGGCCAGCAGCATCAGCTCTAACTGCAGGTCACGTTTTTCACCTGGAGTCCCCATCGTCTTCTGGCGAGGAGTACGGTTGACCGAGGATTTAAAACGGGTGTTACCCAGGCCGTGCCAGCCGCCCTTAGCAACCATCAGCTTTTGACCATGCTGGGTCATATCACCCATGGTTTCACCGGTGCCCTGATCGATAACTCGGGTACCGACGGGAACCTTCACAGTCACGTCATGACCACGCTTGCCGGTACAATCGCGGCTTTGGCCATTCTGACCGCGTTCAGCGCGGAAAGCCTTTTCAAAACGATAATCGATGAGCGTATTCAGGTTCTCGTCGGCTTCAAGCCATACGTCACCGCCGTCACCGCCGTCACCGCCGTCCGGGCCGCCTCTCGGGATATATTTTTCACGACGGAAGCTAACGCAGCCGTTACCGCCATCCCCTGCCACGACCAGGATCGTTGCTTCATCAACAAACTTCATCTTACTTCTCCGTAAATCATTCGCCCGAACGTTGCACCGGTGTGGCCGTTTCGGTTTTATGCCAGCGCCCCCAAAGGCGGTGGCCAATCGCAGAATACATAGCACCAGCCACAACCACCAGTGCACCGATGTAACCCACAAGGTTAAGCATCGGTATGGCGAAATACTCGGGCCATGCCTGAGACAGCAGGTCTGAGAACAGCAGCGTAAACAGCGGCGTTAGCGTAATGATGGCGCTAACCTGGGAGGCCTGCCAGCGCGCCATCGCCTCAGCGAGCGCGCCGTATCCTACCAACGTATTCAGACCGCAAAAAACCAGACACGTCAGTTGCCAGCTACTGAGCTGGAAAATAACGCCCGGCTTTGCCAGCGGCAAAAGTGCAATAGTACATAAAGTGTACAGCAAAAAGAGGATCTGTTGCGAGGCCAGCCGACGTAATAACACCTTCTGCGCTACACCATAACTGACCCAAACCGTTGCCGCCAGCACGCCAAAGATTACTCCAAGCGTGTAATCCGTCAGGCGGGTAAAAATTTCTATCAGGCTGGTGTTGAAGAACATCACCAGCCCGCATAAGAGCATAATGGCACCGATAACCTGTGTGCCACGCATTCTCTCTTTCAGCACCACCACGCTCGCCACCATCATCCCCACGGGGGAGAGCTGACCAATGACCTGAGACGCGGTAGGACTTAAATACTGCAGGGAGGAGCTAAAGAGCAGAAAGTTGCCAAATAGCCCACCGGTGGCAATCGCTAACAGCGCCAGCCACCGAGGCTTACGGAACAGGGTGAGCGGCGGAAGTTTACCCCGAATCGCGAGAATAATGCCGAGGCCAATACTGGCCATCAGGAACCGATAAAAGACCACCGTCGGCGGCGCCATCACCGGAAGCACCTGCTTCATCGCTATCGGTAACGCTCCCCAGCACATCGCCGTGGTAAGCGCTAAAAGAATGCCGATCCCCGCCTGCTGCCCCATGCCCATTCCCTGTTTTAATTTACCAGGCGTACAATATTTACCAGGCGTACAATGTAAAAAGCCCCGCAACACGTTGCGGGGCTTTCATCCGTTACCGGACCGAAAAACTTACTCAGCAACGATGCTGATGTATTTACGATTGTTCGGGCCTTTAACTTCGAATTTTACTTTACCGTCTGCTTTAGCAAACAGGGTGTGGTCACGACCACAACCTACATTGTTGCCAGCGTGGAATTTAGTACCACGTTGACGAACGATGATGCTACCAGCCAGTACAGTTTCGCCACCAAAGCGTTTTACACCGAGGCGTTTTGCTTCTGAATCGCGACCGTTACGAGTTGAGCCGCCAGCCTTTTTATGTGCCATTTAATCTACTCCTCAGGTCTTAGGCGCTGATGCCAGTAATTTTCACATCGGTGAACCACTGACGGTGGCCCGCTTGCTTACGATAGTGTTTACGGCGACGGAACTTGACGATTTTAACTTTCTCGCCACGACCGTGAGCAACGACTTCAGCTTTGATAACGCCACCATCGACGAAAGGAACGCCGATTTTGACTTCTTCACCGTTTGCGATCATCAGAACTTCAGCGAACTCAACAGTTTCGCCAGTTGCGATGTCCAGCTTTTCCAGGCGAACGGTCTGACCTTCGCTTACTCGGTGTTGTTTACCACCACTTTGGAAAACCGCGTACATATAAAACTCCGCTTTCCGCGCTTGCCTTTCATTGGATTCAGGTAGCGCTATAAATATTCACAATAGGGCGCGAATATTACGCAAATCGTGATGCTTTGACAAGTCCGATCGTCAATTAGCGTAGAAAAAAAACGCAACAGCACACACACCGTTTATCTGCCTCGTTTTTTCAGTACAATCTGTACTACAGTATCGAACCTCAACCCTCTCGTTATGCCATACGGATATGGAATAAACAGGACGAAAGCCAGACTTTTGCGATGAATTTAGAAAAAATTAATGAGTTAACCGCGCAAGATATGGCGGGTGTCAATGCGACAATCCTTGAGCAACTGAATTCTGATGTCCAGCTGATCAACCAGCTGGGCTACTACATCGTCAGCGGCGGCGGTAAACGTATCCGCCCTATGATTGCCGTGCTTGCCGCACGGGCACTTGCTTATGAAGGGCAGGCGCATGTCAGAATAGCGGCGCTAATCGAATTCATACATACCGCTACCCTTCTCCACGATGACGTCGTGGACGAATCAGATATGCGTCGCGGTAAAGCCACGGCTAACGCTGCTTTTGGCAATGCCGCAAGCGTGTTGGTCGGCGACTTTATCTATACGCGTTCCTTCCAGATGATGACCAGTCTGGGCTCGCTGAAAGTGCTGGAAGTCATGTCTGAGGCTGTTAACGTCATTGCTGAAGGCGAAGTACTGCAGTTGATGAACTGCAATGACCCTGATATCACCGAAGAAAGCTACATGCGGGTGATTTACAGCAAAACGGCTCGCCTGTTTGAAGCCGCAGCGCAATGTTCGGGGATCCTGGCTGGTGCATCTGACGTTCAGGAAAAAGCGCTGCAGGATTATGGGCGTTACCTGGGCACGGCTTTCCAGCTCATTGACGATCTGCTGGATTACAGCTCGGACGGGCAGACCCTGGGTAAAAACGTCGGTGATGACCTTAACGAAGGTAAGCCTACGCTGCCGCTGCTGCACGCCATGCGTAATGGTTCACCGGAACAGACACAGATGATCCGTGAAGCGATCGAACAAGGAAATGGCCGCCATCTGCTGGATCCTGTCCTGAAAGCTATGGCGGATTGCGGTTCTCTGGAGTGGACCCGCCAGCGTGCTGAGGAAGAGGCAGATAAAGCAATCGACGCGCTTTCTGTTCTGCCTGATAGCCCATATCGTGAAGCGCTTATCTCTTTAGCCCACATGTCCGTACAGCGCGATCGTTAGCGAGTACTTTAGCGCGTCATTTGGCGCGCTAAGTTTCCAATAAAACTTCGCCCCATCTCCATACCTTCACTTAAATCCTGCCATTTTCATTTGATTTCATCATATATGCGGATGAAAACACAGAATGCGTTATTCCTTACACTTACAGGAATCATTTGGAACTTTTTATGCTATAAGTTTCCTGTACTAATGCTCAGTTCAGGGCAGGATTTGTAAGATTACAGGGAGAGATTATGGAAAATCAGTATGTGGACTGGCATCCGGCGGACATCATTGCCGGCCTGCGAAAAAAGAGAACCTCGCTTGCCGCCCTGTCACGTCAGTCAGGTTTAAGCTCATCAACGCTCGCCAACGCGTTATCCCGCCCCTGGCCTAAAGGGGAGTTCATTATCGCTCAGGCTCTGGGCGTAGCCCCTCAGGTCATTTGGCCGTCGCGCTATCACGATCCTATAACCCATGAGTTTATCGACAGATCCAGCAAGATTCGGCAGCTATAAAAAAACCGGGGCATGCCCCGGTTTTTTCTTGCTAAGGGAGGCTTACTCGCTTCCCTTCACGCGTTCGATTTTCGCGCCCAGCGCCTGAAGCTTATCTTCAATGCGCTCATAGCCGCGGTCGATGTGGTAAATACGGTCAACCACCGTCGTGCCCTCTGCAATACAGCCAGCCAGAACAAGGCTTGCTGACGCGCGGAGATCTGTCGCCATGACCTGAGCACCAGAAAGTGTCTCAACGCCATGACAGATAACGGTGTTGCTTTCGATTTCCGCGTGCGCGCCCATACGAATTAACTCAGGCACATGCATAAAGCGGTTTTCGAAGATAGTTTCGGTGATCACGCCCGTCCCTTCAGCCACCAGGTTCAGCAGGGTGAATTGCGCCTGCATATCGGTAGGGAAGCCAGGGTGTGGGGCCGTACGAACCGTCACGCCTTTTGGACGCTGGCCGTGCATATCAAGGCTTATCCAGTCTTCACCGGTTTCAACCTCAGCACCTGCTTCACGCAGCTTAGCCAGAACCGCATCCAGGGTGTCAGGCTGCGCGTTACGGCAGAGGATTTTACCGCCTGAAATAGCTGCAGCCACCAGGAAGGTCCCGGTTTCAATGCGGTCAGGTAGAACGCGATAAACGCCGCCGCCCAAACGAGCAACACCTTCGATAGTAATGCGATCTGTGCCCGCACCGCTGATCTTCGCGCCCAGAGTGTTGAGAAAGTTCGCCGTATCGACGATTTCAGGTTCACGAGCGGCGTTTTCAATCACCGTCTTGCCTTCAGCAAGCGTGGCTGCACTCATGATGGTGACGGTAGCGCCCACGCTCACCTTATCCATCACAATGTGGGCCCCTTTAAGGCGGCCGTTTACCGAAGCCTTAACGTAGCCTTCTTCCAGCTTAATCTCTGCGCCCAGCTGCTCGAGACCGGTAATATGCAGGTCAACCGGACGAGCACCAATGGCACACCCGCCAGGCAGAGAAACCTGCCCTTGTCCAAAACGCGCAACCAGTGGCCCCAGAGCCCAGATAGACGCGCGCATGGTTTTTACCAGGTCGTATGGCGCACAAAAGATATTCACGCCGCTGGCATCAATGAAGACGGAACCATTACGCTCAACCTTGGTACCCAGCTGGCTCAGCAGCTTCATGGTGGTATCAATGTCTTTCAGCTTTGGAACGTTCTGAATCTCTACCGGCTCTTCCGCCAGAAGGGCTGCGAAGAGGATTGGCAGCGCGGCGTTTTTAGCCCCTGAGATTGTCACTTCACCACTCAGGCGAGTTGGCCCCTGCACACGAAATTTATCCATTGAAACTGCTCTCTTTTAAATTCAAAACGTTATCATCAGCCTGAGCCGATGATTCAAAAACCATTCAGTTTGCGATCGCGCGCCCACTCTTCCGGCGTGTAGGTCTTGATGGAAACGGCATGGATGCGATTATCCGCGATAAATTCCATCAGCGGAGCATAGACCGTTTGCTGTTTCTTGACGCGACTTAACTCGGCGAATAACTCACCCACCGCTATCACCTGAAAGTGGCTGCCATCGCCCGAGACGTGGACTTCCTGGAGGGGCAGTGCGTTCATCAGCACTGTCTGAATTTCATGATTTTCCATGGGGTATCTATTCGTCGATTAATAAATGATGAAATAAGCCACACATCTTAGAGGAAAGTGGCGTCCGCTTAAATAAGCAAAAAGCCCCGGAACTTAACAGTTCGAGGGCTTTGAAAGTAACGTGCTGAAATCATTAGCCTGCCAGATGCGGCAGCAGCGTCTCTGGCAGATTGTAGAGCTGAGCCAGCGTGCGCAAATTCTCACTGGCTCCCCGCAGCTCAACCTCGCGTCCCTGACGGGTGGCGATGGCTGTCAGGTGGATAAGTAACGCCAGCCCTGCAGTATCAACACGCGTCAGGCCGCTAAGCTCAAAGACGGTAATACCGGCGACCGTCTTCTCGCGCTGCGCCCAGAGCTGCTGAACGGTATCTCCATCCAGCTCGCCAAAAAAGTGCAACGTGGCACCTTCCTGTTTCCAGCTCAGTTCTTCCGCCATTACTGTTTACTGTCCAGAGTAATCGGCTGCTTCGAAATGGACTGCAGCTGTGCGGTCAAACCATCAATCCCTTTGGTACGCAGCAGGTCGCTCCACTCGTTCTGTTTAGTGGTGATCATGCTGATCCCTTCGGCGATCATGTCGTAGGCCTGCCAGTTGCCCGTTTGGCTATTTTTACGCCACTGGAAGTCAAGACGCACCGGCGGCCGGCCATTGGGATCGATAATCGTCACGCGGATCGCAATAATATCCGCGTTGCCCAGCGGCTGCTCCGGGGCTATCTGGTAAGTCTGACCGTGATACATCGCCAGCGCCTGACCATATGCCTGCTTCAGGTATTCTTCGAAAGCCTTAAAGTAGGCGTCGCGCTGCGCAGGCGTGGCGTCTTTATAGTAACGACCCAGCACCAATGCTCCAGCGTATTTAATCTGCACGTAAGGCAACAGCTCCTGGCCGACGATATCGCGCAGATAATTCGGGTTCTGCCGAATTTTAGGCTGCTCAGCCTTCAGGCGGTCAAAGGTCTTCTGCGCCGCCTCGTTCATTAACTTGTAAGGGTTGGTTTGATCGGCCGCCATCGCAAACGGGGCTATCACCAGCATGGCAACCATCATAAGACGCTTAAACATTGTTCGTTCCTCTTAAATTAATTCGTGGTCCCTGGCTGCGGCGCGGCATCAGTATGACCCGCAGGATGCGCCTCGGCATCGCCAGAATTCTTGTTGTCGCCGTTGCCGCTCTTATAGAGGAACTGGCCAATCAGGTCCTCAAGTACCAACGCAGACTTCGTATCCTGAATGGTACTGCCGTCTTTAAGCATAGATGACCCGAGTTCCGGGTCATCAAAACCGAGATTAAGGGCAATATACTGCTCACCCAGCAGGCCAGAAGTACGAATAGCCAGGGAGCTGGTATCCGGGATCTGGTTGTAGCGCTGTTCGATATCCAGCGTTACGCGAGGCAGGTACGTTTTGGGATCGAGGGCGATGCCATCAACACGACCAATCACGACGCCGCCAAGGCGAACAGGCGAACTCATTTTCAGGCCGCCAATGTTGTCGAATGTGGCGTAGACCCGATAGGTCGGCTCACTGCGCAGAGACGTGACGTTAGCCACCTTCAGGCAGAGAAAAACAATGGCAACCAGCGCTACCAGCAGAAAAGCACCAACCCAAACTTCAAATTTCTTTGTTTGCATGAACTCAATTCCCAAACATCAGTGCTGTCAGCACAAAATCGAGGCCCAGAACGGCCAGAGAAGCGTGCACAACGGTGCGTGTGGTTGCCCGGCTAATTCCCGCCGAGGTCGGAATAGCATCGTACCCGTTGAATAACGCAATCCACGTTACGGTAATGGCGAACACCACGCTTTTAATGACGCAGTTAACCAAATCAAGCCGCCAGGAAACCGCATTTTGCATTGCTGACCAGAAGAAACCGGCATCAATGCCTTTCCAGTTAACGCCCACCAGAGCACCGCCCCAAACGCCTACGGCGACAAAAATAAGCGTCAACAGCGGCAGTGAAATCACCCCGGCCCAAAAGCGCGGCGAGACAACACGGCGCAGCGGGTCAACCGCCATCATCTCCATGCTGGAAAGCTGTTCGGTAGCGCGCATCAGGCCAATTTCGGCGGTTAAAGCAGAACCCGCACGCCCGGCAAACAGCAGCGCGGCAACGACCGGGCCAAGTTCACGAAGCAAGGAGAGCGCCACCAGCATGCCGAGACTCGACTCGGCGCTGTAGGTCGTCAGAACCAGGTAGCCCTGAAGCCCAAGCACCATCCCGATGAACAGACCGGAAACCATGATGATCAGCATCGACAATACGCCGACGTTATAAAGCTGACGCACCAGCAACGGCGCATGTTTGCGAAACTCAGGTTTCCCGACCAGCGCGTTGAATAACATCAGTCCGGCACGCCCGAACGAGGCGCAGGTTTTTATCCCACGTCGCCCGAAAGAGGCCAGTGCATTTAGCAGCATGAGCAGTTTAGCTCCTCGTTCCAGATAACAAATCTTGTTGATAATCCCCGGCCGGATAGCGGAATGGCACCGGACCGTCAGCGATCCCGTCAAGGAATTGTCGAACACGGGGATCATGATTTTCGCGAAGTTCCGCCGGGCTACCGTGCGCAACAATGTGCTGGTCGGCGGCAATATAAGCGTAATCCGCGATGCTTAATACTTCCGGAACGTCGTGCGATACCACAATGCAGGTGACACCGAGCGAACTGTTGAGTTCAGAGATGAGTTTAACCAGAACGCCCATGGTTATCGGATCCTGACCAACAAAAGGTTCGTCAAACATGATCAGGTCTGGCTCAAGCGCAATCGCGCGGGCCAAAGCTGCGCGGCGAGCCATACCGCCGGATAGTTCAGAAGGCATAAGTTTCGCGGCACCACGAAGCCCTACCGCTTCCAGCTTCATCATCACCGTGCTTTGCAGCAAAGGTTCCGGTAACTGGCGATGCTCACGCAGTGGGTAAGCCACATTTTCGAACACGTTAAGATCGGTAAATAAAGCACCTGACTGGAACAGCATGCTCATACGCTTGCGAACGGTGAAAAGCCGCGAACGTGACATCGCCGGAACGTTTTCTCCGTCAAACAGGATCTCGCCGCTGTCGGGCTGGATCTGCCCACCAATAAGCTTTAAAAGCGTAGTCTTACCGATCCCCGATGGCCCCATGATCGCCGTCACCTTGCCACGAGGTACGGTCAGCGAAATATTCTCGAAGATCTGGCGTTCGCCACGGGAAAAACTCATCCCGCGGATCTCAACCAGATTCGCTCCAGTCTGACTCATCGCCCTTCCTTTTTTGTGTTTGCCGGCAAGCATGGCCTTAAAGAGATGCTAAAACCCAACATTTTTACAGAATATTACCTGTGCGGGTTAGCGAAAGCTGGCATTTGTTTTACTTTTCCGCCGCATAAAGTCAGAATTAAGACTTATCGCCGGGTTCAGGCAGCACTTCGTTTTGCCCGAGCCTTCAGGCCCTCAGGATCGGCGATTATACCCTAAGAAAGGATTTTTCATGCTGTTAGCTACGGCGCTATTAATTATTGGTTTACTTCTGGTGGTCTATGGCGCCGACCGTTTAGTTTTCGCCGCAGCGATCCTTTGTCGCAGTATCGGGATCCCACCGCTGATTATCGGCATGACGGTGGTCAGCATCGGCACTTCACTTCCTGAAATTATCATCGCCAGCTCTTCCGCGCTGCACGGCCAGCTGGACTTAGCCGTCGGCACGGCCATCGGCTCTAATATCACCAATATAATGCTGATTTTGGGGCTCGCAGCGCTATTACACCCATTTACCGTTAATTCCGATATTCTACGGCGTGAATTGCCCCTAATGTTGGCGGTAAGTGCCGCCGCAGGCCTTTTTTTATATGACGGTGAGCTGACGCAGGCAGAAGGTATCATGCTGCTGACGATGGCAGTGTTATATCTGGTGTTTATCATTAGAATAGGCCGCCTTGCCGAGCGCCAGGGCGTTGATAGCCTGACGCGGGAACAGCTCGCTGAGCTTCCTCAGGAAGGCAGCCTGTCGGTCGCGTTTTTATGGCTGGGCGTTGCGTTAGTTATCATGCCGATGGCGACGCGGATGGTTATCGATAATGCCTCAGTGCTGGCCCATTATTTCGGCGTAAGCGAGCTGGTGATTGGCTTGACGATTATCGCCGTGGGGACCAGCCTGCCGGAACTGGCAACCGCTATCGCCGGTGCACGCAAAGGTGAAGATGATATCGCGATCGGTAATATTATCGGGTCGAATATTTTTAACGTTGTTTTTGTTCTCGGGATCCCCGCACTGGTGGCGCCCGGCAGCCTGAATCCGCTGGCTTTCGCCCGGGATTACTGGCTGATGTTAGCGGTAAGTGCTGTTTTTGCCGTGCTGTGCTGGCGTAAACCACGCCAAATCGGCAAGCTCGCCGGCGCTCTGTTAACATGTGGGTTTATCATATGGATCGTGGTGCTGTGGTTTGTTGCGCCACCTGTCGTCGGATAAAACGGAAACAGGAATTATGTCTCATATAGATTTAGCGCCGGGTTTTGACTTTCAACAAGCGGGCAAAGACGTGCTCAATATTGAACGTGAAGGCCTGGCTCAGCTTGACCAGTACATCAACGACGATTTTTCACAGGCCTGCGAGAAGATTTTCTACTGCCCGGGCAAAGTTGTCGTCATGGGCATGGGGAAATCAGGCCATATCGGTAAAAAAATGGCGGCAACCTTTGCCAGCACCGGCACCCCGGCCTTTTTTGTGCATCCAGGAGAAGCCAGCCACGGCGACCTGGGTATGGTCACGGCGCAGGATATCGTCATTGCGGTTTCTAACTCCGGCGAGTCGAATGAAATTCTGGCGCTCATTCCGGTATTAAAACGCCTGCAGGTGCCGTTGATTTGCATGACCGCACGCCCGGAAAGCTCCATGGGCCGCGCGGCGGATATCCATCTGTGCATTAAAGTCCCTCAGGAAGCATGCCCGCTTGGCCTGGCGCCGACCACCAGCACCACGGCGACGCTGGTCATGGGTGACGCCCTGGCCGTAGCCTTGCTGAAAGCCCGTGGGTTCACCGCTGAAGACTTCGCACTGTCTCACCCTGGCGGCGCGCTGGGCCGCAAACTGCTCTTACGCGTCAACGACATCATGCACACAGGCGATGATATCCCGCACGTGAGCAAAGAGGCGTCGCTACGCGATGCGCTGTTGGAAATTACCCGTAAAAATATGGGGATGACGGTCATCTGCAATGACCTGATGAAAATTGAAGGCATCTTTACCGACGGCGATTTACGTCGCGTGTTCGATATGGGAGCCGATTTAAATACCTTACGCATTGCTGATGTCATGACGACCGGCGGCATTCGCGTACGCCCTGGCACATTGGCGGTAGATGCATTAAACCTGATGCAGTCCCGCCATATCACCTCGGTTATGGTCGCGGATGGCGACCAGTTGCTGGGTGTGGTACATATGCATGACATGCTGCGCGCAGGCGTAGTTTAAAAAAGGATTAGCCTTAATGAGTAACCGTGATGCGCTGCTTGATACCTGCTACGGGCCGGTAAGCGCGCAGGTCATAGCGCGGGCGAAAGAGATTCGCCTGCTGATTCTGGACGTCGATGGCGTAATGTCCGACGGCCTTATTTACATGGGCAACAGCGGCGAAGAGCTTAAAGCCTTCAACGTGCGTGATGGCTATGGTATTCGCTGCGCCCTGACCTCCGGAATTGAAGTCGCTATTATTACTGGCAGGAAAGCAAAGCTGCTGGAAGATCGCTGCGCAACATTGGGCATCACCCACCTTTATCAGGGGCAGTCCGATAAACTGGTCGCGTTTCGCGATCTGCTGTCAAAAGTCGCGCTTTTACCGGAGCAAGTTGCCTACATTGGCGACGATCTTATCGACTGGCCGGTTATGGAGCAGGTGGGTTTAAGCGTTGCGGTAGCCGACGCGCACCCATTATTGACGCCAAAAGCGGATTACGTGACCAGAATCAGCGGTGGGCGAGGTGCAGTGCGGGAAATTTGCGATCTGCTGTTGATGGCGCAGGGTAAACTTGACGAGGCCAAAGGGCAATCCATATGAGCAAGACCAGACGTTGGATTATTTTCCTGCTCGCCATTGCGGCATTAGTGCTGATCGGCCTGAATTTGACGGATAAAGACGAGCCGGGCGTAGCCGTTAACAACGATACCCCGACTTATCAAAGTGAATTATCCACAACGATTGTCTATAACCCGCAGGGCGCGCTGAACTATAAGCTTATCGCTCAACACGTTGAATACTTCTCGGATACCGGTATTTCGTGGTTCACCAGGCCGGTAATGACGCAGTACGATGAAAATAAAATTGCTACCTGGGAAATTCACGCAGATCGCGCCAAACTTACCGATGACAAGATGCTCTATCTGTACGGTAACGTCGTCGTCACAGCGCTAACGCCAGACTCGCAGTTACGCAAAATTACGACGGACAATGCGCAGGTGAATTTAATTACTCAAGATGTCGCTTCTGACGATCTTGTTACCCTGTACGGCACCACATTTAACTCCAGTGGCCTGAAAATGCGTGGCAACTTACGCAGCCAAACTGCACAGCTGATTGAAAAGGTTAAAACCTCTTATGAAATCCAGAATAAACAAACTCAGCCTTAAACTTGTTCTGCTTGGTTCGCTTTTTGCCGCACCTTTGTCAGCCTGGGCCCTGACGGGCGACACCGAACAGCCTATTCATATCGAATCTGACCAACAGTCCCTCGATATGCAGGGCAACGTTGTCACCTTCACCGGTAATGTCGTTGTGACGCAGGGCAGTATCAAAATCAACGCCGATAAAGTTGTTGTCACCCGCCCTGGCGGCGAGCAGGGCAAAGAGGTGATTGATGGCTACGGCAAGCCTGCGACCTTCTATCAAATGCAGGACAGCGGTAAGCCGGTAAAAGGCCACGCCTCCACCATGCACTATGAACTGGCTAACGACTTCGTGGTGCTGACCGGTAACGCTTACCTTGAACAACTGGACAGCAACATCACCGGCGACAAGATTACGTATCTGGTGAAGGATCAAAAAATGCAGGCGTTTAGCGAGAAAGGCAAACGCGTTACTACCGTGCTGGTGCCGTCTCAGCTGCAGAATAAAAACGGCCAGCAGCCGGCACAAAAAAAGAGTAACTGATTCGTTATGGCAACTTTAATTGCGAAAAACCTCGCCAAGGCCTACAAAGGCCGCCGCGTTGTCGAAGACGTCAGCCTGACCGTAAATTCGGGTGAAATCGTGGGGCTGCTTGGGCCAAACGGCGCCGGTAAAACCACGACGTTTTACATGGTCGTTGGCATCGTGCCTCGTGATGCGGGAAACATTATCATTGATGATGACGATATCAGCCTGCTTCCACTGCATGCCCGTGCCCGTCGTGGTATCGGTTATCTGCCGCAGGAAGCGTCCATTTTCCGCCGCCTGAGCGTGTTTGATAACCTGATGGCGGTGCTGCAGATTCGCGATGACCTGACGTCAGAGCAGCGTGACGATCGCGCTAACGAGCTGATGGAAGAGTTCCACATCTCGCACCTGCGCAACAACCTTGGGCAATCGCTGTCCGGCGGTGAGCGCCGCCGCGTTGAAATCGCCCGCGCGCTGGCGGCCAACCCGAAATTCATTTTGCTGGATGAGCCCTTTGCAGGGGTTGACCCTATTTCCGTTATCGATATCAAACGCATCATCGAGCATCTGCGTGACAGCGGCCTCGGCGTGTTGATTACTGACCATAACGTGCGCGAAACACTGGCCGTCTGCGAACGCGCCTATATCGTTAGTCAGGGGCATCTGATTGCCCACGGCACGCCGGAAGAAATCCTTGAAGACGAGCAAGTTAAGCGAGTCTATCTGGGCGAAGAGTTCAGACTCTGATAGGGTGGGAAGTCTTACACGACTTATTTGAGGACGTTTGCTCTGAACATGAAGCAAGGTTTGCAATTACGGCTTAGCCAACAACTTGCTATGACGCCCCAGCTACAGCAGGCCATCCGCCTGTTGCAGCTTTCAACGTTAGAGCTTCAGCAAGAACTCCAGCAGGCACTGGACAGTAATCCATTGCTTGAGCAAACCGACCTGCATGATGAGATCGAGACTCAGGAGATGCCTGAGAACGAAGCAATGGACACCCGTGAAGCCCTCGAGCAGAAAGAGATGCCCGATGAGCTGCCGCTGGATGCCAGCTGGGATGAAATCTACACCGCCGGTACGCCTTCAGGGACAGGTACCGACTATCTCGATGACGAGCTTCCTGTCTATCAGGGTGAAACCACCCAGTCACTTCAGGACTACCTGATGTGGCAGGTTGATCTGACGCCGTTTTCCGATACGGATACGGCGATCGCGACCTCCATCGTCGATGCTGTCGATGAAACCGGGTATCTCACCGTTCCTCTGGAAGACATTCTGGAAAGTCTGGGCCACGACGATGTGAGCCTGGACGAAGTTGAGGCCGTGCTGAAGCGAATTCAACGCTTTGATCCCGTTGGCGTTGCGGCAAGAGACTTACGCGATTGCCTGCTGATTCAACTTTCTCAATACGCCAAAGACACGCCCCGGCTGACAGAGGCCAGGTTAATCGTAAGCGATCATTTAGATCTGCTGGCGAATCACGATTTCCGTACTTTAATGCGGGTCACGCGCATTAAAGAAGACGCCCTGAAAGAGGCCATGTGCCTGATCCAATCCCTCGACCCTCGCCCTGGCCAGTCGATTCAAACCGGCGAACCGGAGTACGTTATCCCTGATGTACTGGTCCGTAAGCACCTGGCACGCTGGGTCGTTGAGCTTAACGCAGACAGCATTCCACGCCTCAAAATCAACCAGCAGTATGCAGCCATGGGCGGCAACACGCGCAATGACAGCGACTCGCAGTTTATTCGCAGCAATCTGCAGGAAGCGAAATGGTTGATTAAAAGCCTGGAAAGCCGCAATGATACGTTATTGCGCGTGAGCCGTTGCATCGTCGAGCAGCAGCAGGCGTTCTTCGAACACGGTGAAGAACACATGAAGCCGATGGTGCTCGCCGACATCGCTCAGGCGGTCGAGATGCACGAATCGACTATCTCAAGGGTGACCACCCAGAAGTATTTGCATAGCCCGCGCGGCATCTTTGAATTGAAGTATTTCTTCTCCAGCCACGTCAATACCGAAGGCGGCGGCGAAGCCTCCTCCACGGCAATTCGGGCGCTGGTGAAGAAGTTAATTGCTGCGGAAAACCCAGCCAAACCGTTGAGCGACAGCAAGTTAACCACCCTGCTGTCGGATCAAGGTATTATGGTTGCTCGCCGCACAGTTGCGAAGTACCGAGAGTCTTTATCCATTCCACCGTCAAACCAGCGCAAGCAGCTGGTGTGACTTCACCGATAAGGAAGACACTATGCAGCTCAACATTACGGGACAAAACGTCGAGATCACTGATGCACTGCGTGAATTTGTGAACACGAAGTTTGCCAAACTGGAGCAGTACTTCGACAGAATCAACCAGGTCTATATTGTATTAAAGGTGGAAAAAGTCACCCATACAGCGGATGCTACGCTGCATGTGAATGGTGGAGAACTGCATGCCAGCGCCGAAGGCCAGGACATGTATGCCGCGATTGACGGTCTGATTGATAAACTGGCCCGACAGTTAACGAAACACAAAGATAAACTAAAACAACACTGATAATCCGGGCATCCAATGTGCATATGGCCGGCCCGCTGCCCGTGTAGCGGGCCGTTTGCACAAAAAGTGCTTAGGTGAACTTATGATGAACAACTATTCCGCTCTACAACTGAGCAATGTCCTTAACCAGGAATGTACTCGCAGTGGCGTCCACTGTCAGAGTAAAAAACGTGCGCTGGAAATCATCAGCGAACTGGCAGCAAAACAGCTTGGCCTGCCGCCGCAGGTGGTGTTCGAAGCCGTACTCACCCGCGAACGTATGGGCAGTACCGGCATTGGTAACGGCATTGCCATTCCCCACGGCAAGCTGGAGGAGGATACGCTCCGGGCCGTCGGCGTCTTTATCCAACTGGAAACGCCTATCGCGTTTGACGCCATCGATAACCAGCCGGTCGATCTGCTGTTTGCGTTACTGGTACCGGCAGACCAGACAAAAACGCACCTCCACACGCTTTCCCTTGTGGCCAAGCGTCTGGCGGATAAAACCATTTGTCGTCGGCTGCGCTCGGCCAGCAGCGATGAAGAGCTTTACCAGATAATTACTGAAACAGAAGTCGATAACGGCAGCGAAAACGAATAATCAGCGCGTTTAATGTCTCAGACAGATAAATCGGGGGAATGATTACATGGTGCTGATGATTGTCAGCGGCCGCTCAGGTTCAGGGAAGTCTGTAGCCTTGCGCGCACTGGAAGATATGGGATTCTACTGCGTGGATAACCTGCCGGTCGTTCTGCTACCAGAGCTGGCGAAAACGCTTGCCGACCGGCAAATTTCCGCGGCGGTCAGCATCGACGTGCGCAACATGCCGGAGTCGCCGGAAATCTTCGAGCACGCAATGGACAGCCTGCCGGACGCTTTTTCCCCGCAGCTGCTGTTCCTGGATGCCGATCGTAATACGCTGATCCGTCGCTATAGCGATACGCGCCGTCTTCATCCGCTCTCCAGCAAAAATCTCTCTCTGGAAAGCGCCATTGACGAAGAAAGCGATCTGCTGGAACCGCTCAAATCGCGGGCCGACCTGATTATCGACACGTCAGAAATGTCGGTGCATGAGCTGGCAGAAATGCTGCGTACTCGCCTGCTGGGCAAACGTGAACGCGAACTGACGATGGTATTTGAGTCCTTCGGCTTCAAGCACGGTATACCGATTGATGCCGATTATGTGTTTGACGTGCGCTTTCTTCCTAACCCGCACTGGGACCCGAAGCTGCGCCCGATGACCGGCCTGGATCGCCCGGTTGCCGCGTTCCTCGACAGGCACACAGAAGTACACAATTTTATCTATCAGACCCGCAGCTATCTTGAGCTATGGTTACCGATGCTGGAAACCAATAACCGTAGCTACCTGACCGTGGCGATTGGCTGTACCGGCGGTAAACACCGTTCGGTTTATATAGCTGAGCAGCTGGCCGACTACTTCCGCTCACGCGGCAAGAACGTCCAGTCCCGTCACCGCACGCTGGAAAAACGTAAAACATGACCGTAAAGCAAACCGTTGAAATAACCAACAAGCTGGGCATGCATGCTCGCCCGGCGATGAAACTGTTTGAGCTGGTACAAAGTTTTGACGCTGAAGTCATGCTGAGAAACGAAGCGGGCACCGAAGCAGAAGCCAGCAGCGTTATCGCGCTTCTGATGCTGGACTCTGCCAAGGGTGGCCATATCGAAATTGAAGTAACGGGCCCGGAAGAAGAACAGGCCCTGGCTGCCGTGATTGCTTTGTTCAACGCCGGGTTTGACGAAGACTAAAGACTTTGCGCGCGGTATTAACCGCGCGCTAATTTCCATACTGCGGCAACGTTCCGCGCCGTCACGCAAATATTATCCCTCGCCTGCTCCAGCGCCTCTGGCAGCGTCTGAACTCGATTAAGCACCGAGAAAACGGCATCGAGACCGTGCTGATGCACCACGCCGTAATCTGCCGTCATGCCCCCAGCCAGGGCAATAACCGGCACATTAAAACGCTTAGCCACTCTTGCCACGCCTATCGGCGTTTTCCCGTGGATCGTCTGGCTGTCTATGCGCCCTTCCCCGGTAATCACCAGATCGGCGCCCTGAACGGCCTCGGCAAGACGCAACGCTTCGGTGACAATCGCCACGCCCGGCTGCAGGCGGGCATTAAGCAAGCCCGACAAAGAAGCCCCCATTCCGCCCGCCGCACCGGCACCTGCAACGTTGATAACGCCTTTACCGCTGACGCGCTCAATCAGGTTGCCGTAATGCATCAGAGCGGCATCAAGCTGCTGCACCTGCTCTGGCGTAGCACCTTTTTGGGGGCCAAAGACCGCCGACGCACCATACTTACCGCACAAAGGATTATCGACATCACAGGCAACAAGAATATCGCACTCAGCAAGGCGAGCATCCAGCAGGCTAAGATCAAGAGTTGAGAGTTCAGCCAGTGCCGCACCGCCGGCGCCAATCTCATTGCCCTGCACATCACAGAGTTTAGCCCCCAGCGCCTGCATCATTCCCGCCCCGCCATCGTTTGTCGCGCTGCCGCCGATGCCAATAATGATTTTACGTGCGCCGTGATCTAGTGCCGCCAGGATAAGCTCACCCGTACCAAACGTTCCGGTCAGCAGCGGGTTACGCTTTTCCGGCACAACCAGATGCAACCCTGAAGCGGCCGCCATCTCGATGATTGCAGTATCACCTTCTCCCGTCAGCCCGAAGAAAGCGTCCACAGGCAGCCCGAGCGGGCCGGAGACCGTTACCGGGATGATTTTCCCTTCTGTGGCCGCCACCATCGACTCCACGGTGCCTTCTCCACCGTCGGCCATCGGCAGTTTGAGATAGTCAGCATGCGGATAGATCTGGCGAAAACCTTGCTCAATAGCCTCGGCTACCTGCATCGCGGTCAGGCTTTCTTTAAAAGAATCAGGGGCAATAACAATTTTCATGGCTACCTCATTAACCCGCTAAATTAAATACGCCAAACATCAGGGTCGACACAAAAGCGATCGCCAGGCCGACGGCCGTTTCATAGGGAAGCAGCTTTAAGCGTTCGTGAACCTGCATATTGACGCTGCCCCCGGTGGCGTGGAAAAAACTGCCGTGAGGCATATGGTCCAGCACCGTCGCCCCGGCATGGATCATTGCCGCACCTGCCAGCGCGGTAATGCCCATATCGATAAGCGTTGAGCTAAACACTGCCGAAGCTACCGCGGTCCCGGCAGTCGTAGAGGCCGTAGCCATCGACATCAGCGCCCCGGAGAAAGGTGCCAGCAGATAAGACGGCATTCCGGAGGCCGTTAAGCCGCTAATCAAAACATCCTTCAGCCCTGAGTTAGCGATAATCCCGGCCAGCGTCCCTGTTCCCAGTAGCATAATCGCCACCGGAGACATTCGAGCCAGCCCCGACACCATATAATGGTTCGTCTGCCGCCACTGCCCCATCACTATAGACCCGATCAGGCCGCCTATCGGCAGCGCGACCAGTGGATCAATGGCGATGCCGGCAATCGGACGCAGCGCCAGCAGAAAGATAGCCACCAGCGGGGCCGCTATTGCCGCCCCGAAGGCCGGTAAAGCCTTCTCTGTTTTCACCGCAACCAGCTCATTGATGCCCACTTTGGAGCCACGATGCTTCAGCCGTTTTGCCAGAAAATAGGCCAGCACCAGGCCAAATAACCCCGGCACCACGCCGGCCATCATCAAATCGGTAAGAGGCACATGGAAAGCGTCAGCCGCTGCGATAGTATTGGGGTTGGGCGACATGACGTTACCGGCCTTTCCGCCGCCAATCATCGCCAGCAGAATAGCCATTTTCGAAATATCCGCCCGATGGGCTATCGCCAGCGCAATAGGTGAAACGGTTATGACCGCCACGTCGATAAACACGCCGACGGCGGTCAGCAGCATGGTGGCCACCGCCAGGGCAAGCAGGGCACGCTTCTCTCCAACCCTGCGCACGATAGTTTCGGCGATGGTGTTGGCGGCGCCGGACTCAATCAGTACGCCAGCCAGAATGCCAGCCCCCAGAATGCGCAGTACCGCGTTGGTGATGCCCTGCGCCCCGGTAATCATCAATGAAATTGTCTGGACTAAGTCCGCGCCGCCGACCAAACCGCCCGCCAGCGCGCCAGCAATCATGCCGTAGGCAGGCGGCACCTTGCGTAAAATAAGCACAATAGAGACAACCAGCGCCACCAGGGCGCCCAGAGCCGAAACCGTGGTCATATATCACTCCTGTTTTGATTTTTTTAGGGAGATTGAATGGGTACGGACGGGACATTACCCTGGGCGGGCGGCGAATAGCTTGAGACGAAGCGCCAGAAAATAAGCGCCGAAAAAAAGGTTTTTTGTAGATTGCTACAAATCAGTCGCTGAGCTGCATGCCGATAAATAGCTGAAGAATGGAATCTAACTTATTAATATCTAATGCCGTTATCGATTCTATTTTGCTTAGCCGATAGCGCAAGGTATTCACGTGGATATGCAGTAATTTCGTCGTTTGAGACAGATCACAATTCTGTTCAAAATAGCAGCGCAGCGTACGGCGCAGAACGCCTTTAGGGTCAGCCTCGCAGAGCGTCCGCCACGCCCGCCCCATTTCGTCCGCCTGCCAGCTTCCGGCGAGACCGTTAATCAGTACGGGTAATAAAAGATCCTGATAGTACAGCGTCGACTGCCCTATTTTTTGGCGTGAAGCCATCTTGTGCAGCGCCACAGCGCTAAGCCAGGAGCGCCTTAAGGCATCGTTTCCGTCGAATAAACCACCGACAGAAAGAGTGACGTCAAAATGCGCCAGCAGCTGAGAGTGAAGCTTACGCAGCATTTTTTTCAGCAATGCCTGGCGTTCCTCGATGCGCCCTCCCCCCAACGGCAGCAGCATCGCTATTTGTTCAAAACCGAATGGCGTGACCAGGACCTGGCTGTCGTAGTTGCTGAGGCGTTCCAGCAGTTCACGCTGACGCAGAGTCTGCTGAGATGAAAAGTGAATCATCAAAGCCACGCGCGGCAGCTCAAGATCCACCCCAAGGCCGCTGGCCATCGGGCGCAGTTCCGCCAGACTTTGCTGCCCGGAAATAATCTGGGCGGCAAGTTGCTCCCGATAGCGCTTTTCCCACTGATTTTGCTCTAGCATTTCCGCCTGCTCCAGAATCAGCTCGGCGGCCATTTTCACCAGTTCCGCGTAAGCCTGTACTTTCTCCGGTTCACCGGAAATACCGACCACGCCCACAATCTGCTGACGAAAAACAATGGGCAGATTAATACCGGGTTTCACCCCTTTAAGTCGGCGCGCGGAGGCTTCATCGATGATTACCGTCCTGTTTTCCGTGAGCGCCAGGACCGCACCTTCATGACGCTGGTGCAGACGGCGAGGATCGCCGGAGGCAATAATTACGCCCTGCTCGCTCATCACATTCACCGAATGGTCGATGATGTTCATCGTGCGCTGGACAATTTGTCGGGCGGTATCTTCTCTAAGGCAGGAGGTCATCATCATGGCGGTTTACCTTGCCGGATAGACGGCAGAGAGGGAATGCTGAGAGCTACCGCGACGAGTCCACGGTAGCCTAATTTAAATTGTGCTGCCCGAGGAAAGACTCCCCGCCCAGCTGGCGCATCTGCCGCAAAATCCACTGCTGGCGCTGGCGTATATACCCTGACGGCGCGTTGGCTTTAAAACGAATCGGGTTAGGCAGGACGGCTGCCAGCAGTGCGGCTTCGGCCGGCGTCAGGCGGCTGGCGGGTTTGTTGAAATAGCGCCGGGAGGCTTCTTCCACGCCAAAAACCCCTTCGCCAAATTCAGCAATGTTGAGATACACGGTCAGAATACGCCGCTTGCTCCATGCCGTCTCAATCCCCACCGTCAGGCCTGCTTCCAAACCTTTACGCAGCCAGCTTCGGCCATCCCATAAAAACAGGTTCTTCGCGGTTTGCTGAGAGAGCGTCGATGCGCCTCGCACCCTTCTTTCGTGGCGCTCGTTATGCGCCAGCGCCTTTTCTATGGCGTCCGTATCAAAGCCCCAATGTTCAGGAAACTTTTGGTCCTCAGAGGCAATCACGGCCAGCCCCATCCACGGCGAGATCTCATCCATTGAAACCCAGTCAGAATGAGCAACGTAGCTAAAATTACCGCTAAACCATGCGCTGAGCTGCCGCTCTACCATCACCGCAGAAAAAGGCACGGGGATAAAGCGGAAAACCAGGATCCCCATGAACCACACGCACGCAACCGCCAGCAGAACTTTAAGCAACCAGCGCTTAACCCACTGCCACGGCGCAAAACGCCCTTTTCTCATGCGCTAAGTTCCAGCACGCGGGCCACCAGCTTGTCGATACCCACGGCGGCTTCAGCGATGTTTTGCGCCAGCATGTAGGCCGGGGTCGTCACGACTTTCTGTTCTTCATCGACAACGATATCGTCCACCGGGCAGGGGACATGTTCCGCCCCCATCGCTTCCAGCAATTCAGCGGTATCAATGTCGGTGCCAATGGTCAGGCGCAGCGGCATATCCAGAATCTTCGGCAGCATCGCCGGAGCAATGCACATGAAACCCAGCGGTTTCCCCTGCTCGTGGCATTCCCTCGCAAGGCGGCGTAAATCTGCATCAACCTCGCAATCAACGCCCTGCGAGGCAAAGGTGCTGAGGTTTTTAGCCGCGCCAAAACCGCCCGGTACAATCAATCCATCCAGGGTTTCTGATGCTGCCTCACGCAAGGGATGAATTCTGCCCCGAGTGATGCGTGCCGCCTCCTGCAGAACATTGCGCGTTTCTGCGGCTGGCTCACCGGTTAAATGATCGATAACGTCGGACTGTGCTTTATCCGGTGCAAAGCAGATGGCTTCTGCCCCGGCACGAGAAAGCGCCAGCAACGTTAACACCGCCTCATGGATCTCGCTGCCGTCATAAACTCCACAGCCGCTCAGCACTACGCCTATTTTTTTCATTCGCTTGTTCCTTTTCGTCAGGCGTGAATCAGTATCAGCCGCGTTAATTTGATCGCTATGCTTCACATATTTTACTGATTCACGTAACAAATATTTTAAGGTTTGCTATCTTATATGGCTGACAGCCTGCGAATTGCTGGTTGTGCCGTTCAATAATTCAACGCTTAAAAAAGGCGCAACCCTGTTTTCCCTGGTGTTGGCGCAGTATTCGCGCACCCCGGCCTGGCCGGGGTCATTTTTTTCCAGCGTCCGCAACCCATGCTTTTAATACGCTAACATCATGCTGCCACTCTTGTTTCAGCTCCTCAATCCATTCACCAACGTTATCTGACCAGGCGGGAAGATCCGGAGACTGAATTTGCTGGGCAACCTGCTGTAAATGCCTTAAACCAATGGAGCCAGCAGCACCTTTAATTTTATGCCCCTCTTCCACCACGCCTTTGTTATCCCGCGCGGTCATATTGGAATCGAGCACCTCTAAATAACCCGGCATCATTTTTTCAAACATAGCCAGGCCGTCGGTAATAAGTTTTGGCCCAACCAGCTCGATATATTGTTCGAGCATCGGAATATCGAGCAGCGCTTGCTGTTTTTCACTATCGACTTTTGTCACCACAGGCTCCTTGTCCGTTATCTGGTTATCCCAGAATTTTTGGATCATCGACATCAATGCCGGCACGGCGAGCGGCTTGCTTAGCACGTCGTCCATCCCGGCCTCAAGATACTCTTGCTTGTTTTTCAGCACGTTGGCGGTCAGCGCCACCAGCGGCGGCAGCTCATCTTTGCTAAAACGCTTATTCAGTTCGCGAGAGATATCCAGCCCGGTCATATCCGGCAGTTGGATATCAAGCAGCACAAGGTCATATTCGCCCGGAATAAACATCTCCAGCGCGTCTTTCCCGGTCATCGCCACATCTACGCTATTGCCGAGTTTTTCCAGAACCGAACGCGCTACGATGACGTTCAGCTCGATATCCTCCACCAGCAGCACGTGCAGTGCCGGCAATGGCATATCGTCATCTTCTAGCGTGTCCTCTACTTCTTCCGCCACGCTCGGCGCCTGAACGGTCAGCGTGAACAGCGATCCTTCACCCGGCTTGCTGGTAACGGTAATGTCCCCACCCATGCTTTTCGCCAGACGGCGAGAAACCGCCAGCCCAATGCCGGTCCCGGTCGCAGGCTTGCCGCCGTGGCTGTCTTTTACCTGGTAATACATGGCAAAAATTTTGTCCTGCTCATCCACCGGAATACCAATCCCGGAGTCCTGAACCTCAAAGCGCAGGCAGCTCTCCTCTTCATAGCGGACGCGCACCGTCACCAGCCCCCCTTTCGGAGTAAATTTCACGGCGTTGCTGATCAGGTTCCAAAGGATCTGACGCAGGCGAGTACCGTCCGTCACCACCTTGTGCGGTAGCGGCAGAGTAGGGTCCATCACAAACGACAGCCCTTTTTGCTGAGCCTGCAGGCCAGAAAGGTTTTCAAGGTCGGCGAGGAAGCTGGTGAAATCAACCGGCTGGTTATCGAGCTGGACTTTGCGGCGCTCGAGCTTATCCATATCGATAATATCGTTAAAGATGTTGCCAAGCGTGATGGCGGAAACGTGGATCGTTTTCAGGTAATTGGTTTGTTCGGCGGTAAGATCGGTATCCAACAGAATACGGCTCAGGCCGACAATGCCGTTGAGCGGAGTACGCAGCTCGTGGCTGATGGTTGAGATGAAGGTTGTCTTGTCCCGGCTCGCGCGCTCAAGCGCGTCCTGGTAGCGTTTACGCTCGGTAATATCGCGACCAAACCCCATCAACCCGTGACGTTTACCGACGCGGTCGTAATAAGGCACTTTTCGGATTTCGAAACAGGCTTTTCGCCCATCCGGATAATCAAGCCACTGCTCATAGGTCAGAGAAACGTTGTGGCGGAATACTTTTTCGTCCGTTTCCAGCACTTTCTCTGCCGCTTCAGCCGTGTACACGTCCTGCGGTTTAAGATGAACCAGCTGTTTCTCACTCTTGCCGGTCAGCAGCTCCATGGCCCTGTTACAGCCGGAAAACTCTCGGTCTTCATTGCGATAGAAGACCAGGTCAGGAGAAGCATCAAGGAAAGAACGCAGGAAAGAGGATTGCTGCTCAAGGCGGATTTGCGTCTCTTCACGCTCCTGCATCTCGACTTTAAGCTGCTCAAGCATGGTCTGGCGTTCGGCTTCCGCTTTCACGCGGTCGGCTATCTCCTGGTTTAGCTGGGCAATATTGTCCTTAAGCTGGACGTTAAGGATAAGATCCCGCTCGCGCATCTCCTCCAGCTTTTCCACCAGCTTCGACAGCCGCTGCCTCGACTCCTCGAGCTGCTCGACAACAACAGACAGGAAGTAAACCGCCCAGGGCGTAATCAACAAGCCAAAGAAGATAGAACGAACAACGTCAATACTTTCGACCTGGCCGCGCAGCAGCATGGTGACGGCCATTTGCACCACCATCGCCAGCACGACCAGCGCGGAGGCCAGCAGCAGGGAGAAGCGGACTAACCCCAGCTTCACCATAAGATCAACGTAATACTGCGCCAATAACCGGATTTGCTTCATGGAACGATTCCTTCGCCGTGGATGCGCTAAATATACCGCAAAAAGGACTCGTACTCAGGATTTACGAAAGAACTGAGAGATCCCACGGCGTTCCCAGCGCTGAACCCTGCGCCCCATGTGCCAGCAAATAGCGGTCGATATCCACCATCGCAGCCCAGCGGTTTTCACACCACAAAGGTGCCAGCAGCGTGGGGCGCCTGGCGTTAGCCGAAATACGATGAAACACGACATCAAGCGGCGTGTGGCGAATCATTTCTCCGGCGGTAACCACATACTCATCCAGCGCAATCCCTTCCAGACGGCCTGCCCGCCAGCTTTTGGCCATAATACTGCCTTCCACAATATGCAGAGGATGCAGCTTCAGGCCATCCACGCCGGTTTCAACCACTTTTTCCAGCGTGTCCATGCATTGCTGCTGACCTTCACCGGGCAGGCCAACGATAAGATGACTGCAAACCTTTAAACCACGCGCCCGAGCCCGCCGCGTTGTCTCCTGATAGCAGGCAAAATCATGTCCACGGTTGATGCGGTGCAGCGTTTTGTCATTCGCCGTCTGCAAACCCAGCTCCAGCCACACTTCATAGCCTTGCTCATGGTAGTCGCTCAGCAGATCGAGCACGCCGTCTGGCACGCAGTCGGGCCGGGTGCCCACACACAGCCCAACAATGCTGGTCTGGCTTACCGCCTGCTGATACATAGCACGCAGAACCTGCACCTCAGCCCACGTGCTGGTGTAAGCCTGGAAGTAGGCCAGATAACGCTGAGCGCGATTCACCCGACTGGCCTGATGCGCGAGCTGTTCTGCAATGGAGCTGTGCTGCTGGGCTTCGTCGGCAAAAGAGGCCACGTTGCAAAAGGTGCAGCCGCCTCGCCCGATAGTGCCGTCGCGATTAGGACAGCTAAACCCGCCATGCAGCGTGAGTTTATGGACCTTTTGCCCATAGCGACGAGAGAGATCGCCGCCAAACATATTGACTAATTTCTGTAACTGCATAATCTGATGGGCCGTCCCGAAAAAGGGGCCTAGCCTGCCATTTTCTTCTCGCAGCGGCGATGACCTGGATCAATCGCTTCGGCGCAGCCTTATCTATTGCATATAAACTCAAAATAAGTGCAACTCTATTCAAATAAGGCTTAATTACTTTTCCTTATGATGCTGCCCTTTATTTAAAGAATATGACGAGCGGTGAAAAACAGTGTCATGCTGCACTCCATGGGGGTTAAGTAGCATATCGTGCTAGCAATACCACTGATGCCAGCATGGTCTGGAGTTCCCTGGGCTTCAGTATAGTGAGGACGATCACATAACCCCCGGCGTTTGCCGCGCTGCCGCCACAGGCAAAAAAGCGCAAAACATCATTGTATTCATATTCTTAGGACGCTCTTAGCACAATTATGTATAAATAAGAATGCCATTTGACCTGTGTGCTCTTTCCCGATAACTTGGAAATCCGCTGGAAGCTTTCTGGATGGGTTCTGTGCCCATCATATTTATGCAGTAATTGAGATTCCCTCTAAAGCAAGTCCTCAACACTTGTGACACCGGATGCGTTGGACATTAAGAGGGCGACACGCGAGGCAAGCGTATGATGCGCAAACCCCGTCGCCATGCCCTTGCTGCGTCCACGCGCAAACGGTTGGGAGTAACGTAGAGCCTGGGGAGGTTCACTGATATGTTGTACGATAAATCCCTTGAGAAGGATAACTGTGGTTTCGGCCTGATCGCCCACATAGAAGGCGAACCTAGCCACAAGGTAGTGCGTACCGCTATTCACGCGCTAGCCCGTATGCAGCACCGTGGGGCCATCCTGGCCGACGGTAAAACCGGCGACGGTTGTGGCCTGCTGCTGCAAAAACCAGATCGTTTCTTCCGCATTGTTGCAGAAGAACGCAATTGGCGTTTGGCCAAGAACTATGCCGTTGGCATGATTTTCTTAAGCCAGGATGACGCGCTTGCTCGCGCCAGCCGCCGCATTGTTGAAGAAGAGCTGCAAAACGAAACTCTGTCTATTGTTGGCTGGCGTGAAGTGCCGCTGAACAAAGACGTGCTCGGTGAAATCGCCCTCTCCTCTCTGCCACGTATTGAACAAATTTTCGTTAACGCCCCGGCGGGCTGGCGCCCTCGTGATATGGAACGCCGCCTGTTTATCGCCCGTCGCCGTATCGAAAAACGCATCCAGGAAGATAAAGACTTCTATATCTGTAGCCTGTCTAACCTGGTGAACATCTATAAAGGTCTGTGTATGCCGGCTGACCTGCCGCGCTTCTACCTGGACCTGGCGGACCTGCGCCTGGAATCGGCCATTTGCCTGTTCCACCAGCGTTTCTCCACCAACACCGTGCCGCGCTGGCCGCTGGCTCAGCCGTTCCGCTATCTGGCGCATAACGGCGAAATCAACACCATTACCGGTAACCGCCAGTGGGCCCGCGCTCGTACCTATAAATTCCAGACGCCGCTGATCCCCGATCTGCACGACGCCGCGCCGTTCGTGAACGAAACCGGCTCCGACTCCAGCTCCATGGACAACATGCTTGAGCTGCTGCTGGCGGGCGGGATGGATATCGTACGCGCCATGCGTCTGCTTGTTCCGCCAGCATGGCAGAACAACCCGAACATGGATCCTGAGCTGCGTGCCTTCTTCGACTTTAACTCCATGCACATGGAGCCGTGGGACGGCCCGGCCGGTATCGTGATGTCAGACGGGCGCTTCGCTGCCTGTAACCTGGACCGTAACGGCCTGCGCCCGGCGCGCTACGTCATCACCAAAGACAAGCTCATCACCTGTGCCTCTGAAGTCGGGATCTGGGACTACCAGCCGGACGAAGTGGTTGAAAAAGGCCGCGTTGGCCCGGGCGAGCTGATGGTTATCGACACCCGTATTGGCCGTATTCTGCATTCCGCTGAAACCGATGCCGAGCTGAAAAGCCGCCATCCGTATAAAGAGTGGATGGAGAACAACGTGCGTCGTCTGGTGCCGTTTGAAGATCTGCCGGACGAAAAAGTGGGCGCGAGAGAGCTGGACGACGACACGCTCGCCAGCTACCAGAAGCAGTTTAACTACAGCAGCGAAGAGCTGGATTCAGTGATTCGCGTTCTGGGCGAAAACGGCCAGGAAGCGGTGGGGTCAATGGGCGATGACACGCCGTTTGCCGTGCTTTCCAGCCAGCCACGCATTATTTACGATTACTTCCGCCAGCAGTTCGCGCAGGTCACCAACCCGCCAATCGATCCGCTGCGTGAAGCACACGTGATGTCCCTGGCCACCAGCATTGGTCGCGAGATGAACGTCTTCTGTGAAGCAGAAGGCCAGGCGCACCGCCTGAGCTTCAAATCGCCGATTCTGCTGTGGTCTGATTTCCAGCAGCTCACCACGCTTGAAGAAGAACACTATCGCGCCGATACGCTCGACATCACTTATGACGTGACCGAGAAATCACTGCACGAAACGGTGATGGCGCTCTGCGACGAAGCTGAACGCATGGTACGCAATGGCACCGTGTTGCTGGTGCTGTCCGACCGCAACATTGCGAAAAATCGCCTGCCGGTTCCGGCCCCGATGGCCGTGGGCGCCATCCAGACTCGTCTTGTTGAGAAGAGCCTGCGCTGTGACGCCAACATCATCGTTGAAACCGCCAGCGCCCGCGACCCGCACCACTTTGCCGTGCTGCTGGGCTTCGGTGCGACCGCCATCTATCCGTACCTCGCCTATGAAACGTTGGCGAAGCTGGTCGACAACGGCGCTATCGACAAAAACTATCGCGTCGTGATGCAGAACTACCGTAACGGCATCAACAAAGGCCTGTACAAGATCATGTCCAAAATGGGCATCTCGACTATCGCCTCTTACCGTTGCTCTAAGCTGTTCGAAGCCGTTGGCCTGCACAAAGAAGTTTCAGAGCTTTGCTTCCAGGGTGCGGTCAGCCGCATCGGCGGCGCAGGCTTTGGCGACTTCCAGCAGGACCTGCTGAACCTGTCCAAACGTGCCTGGCTGGTGCGTAAACCATTGGATCAGGGCGGTCAGCTGAAGTTCGTTCACGGTGGGGAATACCACGCCTACAACCCGGACGTTGTGCAGACGCTGCAAAAAGCGGTGCAGAGCGGCGAATACGCCGACTATCAGCAGTATGCGAAGCTGGTTAACGAGCGTCCGGTCGCTACGCTGCGCGATATGCTTGCGCTGAACCCGCAGGACGAATCCGTCAAAATTGAAGACGTTGAGCCAGCAACCGATCTGTTCAAGCGCTTCGATACCGCGGCGATGTCCATCGGTGCCCTGAGCCCGGAAGCGCACGAATCCCTGGCTGAAGCGATGAACAGCATCGGCGGGAACTCTAACTCCGGCGAAGGCGGTGAAGATCCGGCTCGCTACGGCACCAATAAAGTGTCCCGTATCAAGCAGGTGGCTTCCGGCCGCTTCGGCGTCACGCCAGCTTATTTGGTCAACGCCGACGTTATCCAGATTAAAGTCGCGCAGGGCGCGAAACCGGGCGAAGGCGGCCAGCTGCCGGGTGATAAGGTCACGCCTTATATCGCTAAGCTGCGCTACTCCGTACCGGGCGTGACGCTGATTTCACCTCCGCCTCACCACGATATCTACTCTATCGAGGATCTGGCGCAGCTGATTTTCGACCTGAAACAGGTTAACCCGAAGGCGATGATCTCCGTGAAGCTGGTTTCCGAACCGGGCGTCGGCACCATCGCGACGGGCGTAGCCAAAGCCTATGCCGACCTGATCACTATTGCCGGCTACGACGGCGGCACCGGCGCAAGCCCGCTATCGTCCGTGAAATACGCGGGCTGCCCGTGGGAGCTTGGCCTGGTGGAAACCCAGCAGGCTCTGGTGGCTAACGGCCTGCGTCATAAAATTCGCCTGCAGGTGGACGGCGGCCTGAAAACCGGCCTCGACATCATTAAAGCGGCCATCCTTGGCGCAGAAAGCTTCGGCTTCGGCACCGGGCCAATGGTTGCGCTGGGCTGTAAATACCTGCGAATCTGCCACCTGAACAACTGCGCAACCGGCGTGGCAACTCAGGATGACAAGCTGCGTAAGAACCATTACCACGGCCTGCCGTTCAAAGTGACCAACTACTTTGAGTTCATCGCTCGCGAAACCCGCGAACTGATGGCGCTGCTCGGCGTGAAGCGTCTGGTCGACCTGATTGGTCGTACCGACCTGCTGAAAGAGCTGGACGGGTTTACCGCTAAGCAGCAGAAGCTGGATCTCTCCGCCCTGCTAAAAACGGCTGAACCTATGCCGGGCAAAGCGGTGTACTGCACCGAGCATAACCCGCCGTTCGATAAGGGCGACCTTAACGCACAGCTGCTGAACCAGGCGCAGGCGTACGTGGATGACAAACAGAGCAAAACCTTCTGGTTTGATATCCGCAACACCGATCGTTCCGTTGGGGCTTCCCTCTCCGGCTACATCGCCCAGCAGCATGGCGATCAGGGGCTGGCGTCTGACCCAATCAAGGCGCACTTTAGCGGCACCGCGGGCCAGAGCTTCGGCGTCTGGAACGCAGGCGGCGTGGAGCTTCACCTGACCGGCGATGCTAACGACTATGTAGGCAAAGGCATGGCGGGCGGCCTGATTTCTCTGCGCCCTCCGGTAGGCTCAGCCTTCCGTAGCCATGAAGCGACGATTATCGGCAACACCTGCCTGTATGGCGCTACCGGTGGCAAACTCTATGCCGCAGGCCGCGCAGGTGAGCGTTTCGCGGTGCGTAACTCCGGTGCCATCACCGTAGTTGAAGGCATTGGCGATAACGGCTGTGAATACATGACCGGCGGTATCGTCTGTATTCTTGGCAAAACCGGGGTTAACTTCGGGGCCGGCATGACGGGCGGCTTCGCCTACGTGCTGGATGAAGACGGTGAGTTCCGTAAACGCGTGAACCCTGAACTGGTTGAATTACTGGATGTGGAAGAGCTGGCGATTCATGAAGAGCATCTGCGCGGCATGATAACCGAACACGTTCAGTTGACCGGCTCCCAGCGCGGCGAGGAGATTCTGGCTAACTGGCCGACGTTCGCCTCCAAATTCACCCTGGTTAAACCGAAGTCCAGTGATGTCAAAGCATTGTTGGGTCACCGCAGTCGTTCCGCAGCCGAGCTGCGGGTGCAGGCGCAGTAAGAGGTCACGATGAGTCAAAACGTTTATCAATTTATCGACTTGCAGCGCGTTGATCCGCCGAAGAAGCCGCTGAAGATCCGCAAAATTGAATTTGTGGAAATTTACGAGCCGTTCTCTGAAGGGCAGGCCAAGGCGCAGGCCGACCGCTGTCTCTCCTGCGGCAACCCGTACTGTGAGTGGAAGTGTCCGGTTCACAACTACATTCCAAACTGGCTGAAACTGGCCAATGAGGGTCGCATCATTGAGGCAGCCGAGCTGTCTCACCAGACCAACAGCCTGCCGGAAGTATGCGGCCGCGTCTGTCCTCAGGACCGCCTTTGCGAAGGCTCCTGTACGCTAAACGACGAGTTCGGGGCGGTAACCATCGGCAACATCGAGCGCTATATCAACGATAAAGCGATTGAGATGGGCTGGAAACCGGATCTGACCGGCGTGAAGCAAACAGGTAAGCGCGTGGCTATTATCGGCGCAGGCCCTGCGGGGCTTGCCTGTGCGGACGTGCTGGCGCGTAACGGCGTGAAGGCGGTGGTTTACGACAGGCATCCAGAAATCGGCGGCCTGCTGACCTTCGGTATTCCGGCGTTCAAGCTGGAAAAAGAGGTGATGACCAAACGCCGCGAAATCTTCAGCGGGATGGGGATTGAATTCAAACTCAATACCGAAGTTGGCCGTGACGTACAGATGGACGAGCTGCTCGGTGAATATGACTCCGTGTTCCTGGGCGTCGGCACCTATCAGTCAATGCGTGGTGGTTTAGAGAATGAAGACGCGCCTGGCGTTTATGACGCCCTGCCGTTCCTCATCGCTAACACTAAGCAGATTATGGGCTTTGCTGAAACGGCTGAAGAGCCGTACATCAGCATGGAAGGCAAACGTGTCGTGGTGCTGGGTGGCGGTGATACCGCCATGGACTGTGTACGCACTTCCATCCGCCAGGGCGCAGGCCACGTAATTTGTGCCTACCGCCGTGACGAAGAGAACATGCCGGGCTCCAAACGCGAAGTGAAAAACGCGCGTGAAGAAGGCGTGGAGTTCCAGTTCAACCTGCAGCCACTGGGCGTTGAAATTAACGCTAACGGCCGCGTTTGTGGCGTGAAGGTTGCGCGTACCGAACTAAGCGCGCCAGATGCTCAAGGCCGCCGTCGTCCGGAAATCGTAGCCGGCTCTGAACACGTTCTGGCTGCCGATGCGGTCGTGATGGCGTTTGGCTTCCGCCCTCACAGCATGACGTGGCTGGAACAGCATAGCGTTGAGTTGGACAGCCAGGGTCGCATCATCGCGCCTGAAGGCAGTGAGAACGCTTTCCAGACCAGCAACCCGAAAATCTTCGCCGGTGGCGATGCCGTTCGCGGTTCCGATCTGGTGGTGACGGCCATTGCTGAAGGGCGCAAAGCCGCCGACGGGATCCTGAACTTCCTCGAGGTATAAGCGTTAAAACCTGGCGGCTTTGGTCGCCAGATTTAGCCGCCATCGCACCATAAAAAAAGCCAGTCTTTCGACTGGCTTTTTGTTATTTCACCACGCGCAGTGCGGGGCGACCACCGCGAGGCGGCGGCGGCGGATCGTCATCCGGGTTATTGTCGTCATCGCCGTGATCCGGGCGATCGCCATCAATAACCTGCATCACCGTTTCCGGTTCACCTGCATCAGAGCGATCGTCGTTGTGGCTTTCAGCGTCTTCATCATAGCCCGCTTCTGGCTCAAACATCGTGCCTGCACCGTTCTCACGCGCATAGATAGCCAGAACGGCAGCCATTGGGACGTTCACCTGGCGCGGTACACCGCCGAAACGCGCGTTAAAGCGCACTTCGTCATTGGCCAACTCCAGGTTGCCTACGGCGCGCGGCGCGATGTTCAGCACAATTTGCCCGTCTCGCGCATACTCCATCGGCACCTGTACATCCGGCAGCGTAATATCTACCACCAGATGCGGAGTGAGCTGGTTATCCAGCAGCCACTCATAGAAGGCGCGCAACAGGTAAGGACGGCGCGGCGACAGCTGCGACATATCCATCACTTAGCCTCGAGTCTGCAGACGCATTTCGCGCTCAGGTTCGGTCAAAGAGGCGAGGAAAGAATCACGTTCGAAGACGCGGGTCATATACCCTTTCATCTCTTTAGAACCTGCGCCTGTCAGCTCAATGCCCATCTGCGGCAGACGCCACAGCAGCGGAGCCAGGTAGCAGTCTACCAGGCTGAACTCGTCGCTCAGGAAGAAAGGCTTCTGGGTGAACACCGGTGCGATGCTCAACAGCTCTTCACGCAGCTGCTTACGCGCCGCGTCCGCTTCCTGCGCGGAGCCTTTCATCACCACGTTCATCAGGGTGTACCAGTCTTTCTCAATGCGATGCATGTACAGACGGCTTTCACCACGTGCTACCGGGTAAACCGGCATCAAAGGTGGATGCGGGAAACGCTCATCAAGGTATTCCATGATGATGCGGGATTCCCACAGCGTCAGCTCGCGGTCAACCAGGGTCGGTACGCTGTGATTTGGGTTGAGGTCAATCAGATCCTGAGGCAGGTTATCCGTTTCCACATGCTCAATTTCAACGCTAACACCTTTCTCAGCCAGTACGATGCGCACCTGATGGCTGTAGATGTCAGTAGGACCGGAAAACAGCGTCATCACCGAACGTTTGTTGGCAGCGACAGCCATGAAAACCTCCAAGTTTATCCAGAAAATTACTGCTAATAGCCGCAAGCGGCGACTAACCTGACCGTTTATTACCCAATGCTTCGCCGGAGCACCGCTTACGCCTTAAAGCGTGGCGAAAACAACCTGATGCCGACATTTGGGCAGAAAATTGGTTGATAGTTTACCAGATTTTACCGGTTTTGTGGTGGTCACAGATTGAATTTGCCTAAAAGGCAAAGTATTTCAAAAAGTTAGAAGCAATAATATAAATTACGGGCATAAAAAAACCCGGTACGAAGACCGGGTTTTTGCCAATTGCCTTTCTGCGTAAGCAGAGAACAATTAACGTTTGGAGAACTGAGGACGACGACGTGCTTTACGCAGACCGACTTTCTTACGTTCAACCTGACGAGCATCACGGGTAACGAAGCCAGCTTTACGCAGCTCGGAACGCAGGGACTCATCATACTCCATCAGAGCGCGGGTGATACCGTGACGGATCGCACCAGCCTGACCAGAGATACCACCACCTTTAACGGTGATGTACAGATCCAGTTTCTCAACCATGTCGACCAGTTCCAGCGGCTGACGAACTACCATGCGGGCAGTTTCACGACCGAAGTACTGTTCCAGAGAACGTTGGTTGATAACGATTTTGCCGTTGCCCGGTTTGATAAACACGCGAGCTGCGGAACTTTTGCGGCGACCAGTGCCGTAGTATTGATTTTCAGCCATTGCCTATAATCCCGATTAAATGTCCAGAACTTGCGGTTGCTGTGCCGCGTGGTTGTGCTCGGTGCCCGCGTAAACTTTCAGTTTACGGAACATTGCACGACCCAGCGGGCCCTTTGGCAGCATGCCTTTAACCGCGATTTCAATCACACGCTCAGGACGGCGGGCAATCATCTCTTCAAAGGTCGCTTGTTTGATACCACCGATGTGGCCGGTGTGATGGTAGTACACTTTGTCAGTACGCTTGTTGCCGGTTACAGCAACTTTGTCAGCGTTCAGAACGATGATGTAATCACCAGTATCAACGTGCGGAGTGTATTCCGCTTTGTGCTTACCGCGCAGACGGCGAGCCAGTTCAGAAGCCAGACGACCTAAGGTCTTACCTTCAGCATCAACAACATACCAGTCGCGCTGTACAGTTTCTGGTTTAGCTGTAAAAGTTTTCATTAAAAGCTTACCCAATATATAGTTACACGTTGGTGAACACCCAAACGTTTAAAATCAGTTGAGGTTCACGCGACATTGTCCAGCAAACCTACCCCTTCGAATAGCCTATGCCGGCACGACAAAAGTTTTGGGAAAAAAACTTTGGTTGTAACGTGGGGTCGCAAGATTATAGAGAAGTCGCCCTCAAAGATCGACCACAATTTGTCGTTGATATCACATATTCATCTTTAGGGCAGATGAGCGCGGCGCAAATACTCTTCACTTTGCATTTCCTGCAGCCTGGAAAGGCAGCGCTGGAACTCAAATTTCAGCCTTTCCCCTTGATAAATATTGAATAGCTCAGTCTCTGCAGACACAACCAGCTTCACGTGACGCTCGTAGAATTCGTCCACCAAAGCGATAAAGCGGCGTGCCTCGCTTTCCATCAGCGGGGTCATCACCGGCACATTAAACAGCATGACGGTATGAAACTGACGAGAAAGCGCGATGTAATCATGCTGGCTGCGGGCATCCACGCACAGCGTGGTAAAGTCGGCCGCCAGCGTCTGATTAGCCATGCCGAGCGTCGCCAGAGGACGGTGATTAATCTCCAGCACCGGGCCGCCCTCACGTTTAGCGCCCGCAAGCGCCGTATAAAGCTTCTCCATCTGCTGAGCAGACTCATCGTTAAGCGGCGAAAGCCAGAGATGCGCCTGGGTCAATGTCCTCAGACGATAGTCAATCCCGGCATCGACGTTCATCACATCGCAATAGCGTTTAATCGCTTCGATAGCCGGTAAGAAACGTGCGCGCTGGAGCCCATTGCGATACAAATCATCCGGCGGAATGTTCGACGTTGCCACCAGCGTGATACCGCGAGCAAAAAGCGCTTTCATTAATGTGCCAAGCAGCATCGCATCGGTGATGTCGGAGACAAAAAACTCATCAAAGCACAGCACGTCCGCCTCAGCTTTAAAACCGTCGGCAATAATTTCCAGCGGATCGGTGTGTCCCTGCTGCTGCGCCAGCTCCTCATGAACCCTAAGCATAAAACGGTGGAAGTGCAGCCGAAGCTTACGTTCTCCCGGCAGGCTCTGAAAAAACATATCCATCAGCCAGGTTTTACCACGCCCCACGCCTCCCCACATATACAGGCCACGCGCGGGATCCTGCTCAGCCTGGGCCTCTTTTTTACCAAATAACTTGCCAAATGTACTCAGCAAACCGCCTGAAGACACCGGCGTTGGCGCAGCGGACAGCGCATGCCAGATAGCGTCCAGGCGCATAATCGCTTCGCGCTGTACTTCATCAGGTTGGAAGCTGCCTTCTGCCAGGGCCTGCTGGTAGCGCGATGCAGGAGAGAGATTTTGCATGGTATTTTATCTTCCCTTTATAATCGGATAGCCGTTCACTGCCATTTTCGAGCAGGTTGTCGAAAAAAAGGCCGTTCTACCCTAAGCGATGCTGCGTCAGGATTCCACTTCTCTTCGGTTAACGGTTATAGTGGCTACATTACCCTACGGAATCACAAGATAACGGGAGAAGTTCATGACTTGGGAATATGCGCTTATTGGGTTAGTGGTGGGCCTTATTATCGGCGCCGTAGCCATGCGTTTCGGCAACCGTAAGCTGCGCCAGCAGCAAGCTCTGCAGTATGAGCTGGAAAAGAACAAAGCGGAGCTTGAAGAGTACCGCGAAGAGTTAGTCAGCCACTTTGCCCGCAGCGCCGAGCTGCTGGACAACATGGCGCACGATTATCGTCAGCTTTATCAGCACATGGCAAAAAGCTCCAGCAGCCTGCTGCCGGAAATGACGGCGGAAGCCAATCCGTTCCGCAACCGTCTCGCCGAATCCGAAGCCGGTAACGATCAGGCTCCGGTTCAGATGCCGCGTGACTATTCAGACGGTGCTTCCGGCCTGCTTCGCGCTGGTGCAAAACGCGATTAATCCCTGTTTCAGATTTTTTCCGGGGCACGGTTCATGTGCCCCCCATCCTTCCCTGACCCAGCTATCATTTAATTGTCTTTTGCTTCCCTATTACGCCATTGTGAGTCGATTGATATTTCAATAACATCGATTGCGTTAGTGGGTATTCCTTTTTCCAGGTGACGAGAGCCAGCATCCAATGAAGAAACAAACACGGCTGTGGAGTGCATTAGCGTTAAGCGTCGGTCTGACGCTCGGCGTATCCCCTCTGGCGAACGCGTCACTGCCTTCCCAGGTTCCAGGCCAGCCGGCGTTGCCGAGCCTTGCGCCGATGCTGGAAAAAGTGCTGCCGGCGGTTGTCAGCGTAAGGGTAGAAGGTACCGCTTCGGCCTCAGCCCAGAAGGTGCCGGAAGAGTTCAAGAAATTCTACGGGGATGATGCCCCCTCCGACACGCCACAGCAGTTCGAAGGCTTAGGTTCCGGCGTCATCATTAACGCCGCTAAAGGCTATGTCCTGACCAATAACCACGTGATCAACCAGGCCCAAAAAATCAGCGTGCAGCTGAACGACGGGCGTGAGTTTGATGCCAAACTTATCGGCGGAGACGATCAGAGCGACATTGCGCTGATTCAACTGCAGAATGCTTCAGGGCTGACCGAAATCAAAGTTGCCGACTCTGACAAGCTCAAAGTGGGCGACTTTGCCGTTGCGGTAGGAAACCCCTTTGGCCTGGGCCAAACAGCCACCTCCGGTATTGTTTCTGCGCTGGGCCGCAGCGGGCTCAATCTCGAAGGCCTGGAGAACTTTATTCAGACCGACGCCTCAATCAACCGCGGAAACTCCGGCGGCGCGCTGCTGAACCTGAACGGTGAACTGATTGGCATTAACACCGCTATTCTTGCCCCAAGCGGCGGCAGCGTAGGGATTGGTTTCGCCATCCCCAGCAATATGGCGCAAACCCTCGCCAAACAGCTGATGGAGTTTGGTGAAATCAAACGCGGCCTGCTGGGCATTAAAGGCATGGAGATGAACTCTGACATCGCCAAAGCCTTTAACCTTTCAACCCAGCGCGGCGCGTTTGTCAGTGAAGTGCTCCCGCAGTCAGGTTCAGCAAAAGCTGGCGTTAAAGCCGGCGATATCATCACCAGCCTGAACGGTAACCCGCTGAACAGTTTTGCCGAACTGAGGGCTAAAATCGCCACAACGGAGCCAGGCACCGTTGTTAAGCTGGGCCTGCTGCGAGACGGTAAGCCGCTGGAAGTTAGCGTGACGCTGGATAAGAGCACCGCCTCTTCGGCCAGCGCTGAAATGATCCTGCCTGCGCTGCAAGGGGCCACCCTTAGCGATGGGCAGCTGAAAGACGGCGGCAAAGGCATTCATCTGGATAACGTGGATAAAGGCACGCCCGCCGCTCAGGTTGGCCTGCATAAAGACGATGTAATTATCGGCATTAACCGCGAGCGTATCCATACCATCGCCGAAATGCGTAAAGTGCTTGAAGCCAAACCCGCGGTCATTGCGCTGCATGTTGTTCGCGGCGAACAGAGCCTCTATTTGCTGTTGCGTTAACGGAAGCAGAGAAACGGACATCGTCTGTACGATGTCCGTTCAACTCATGCTATTCTGCGGTCGATCTCTCACTCATTAACTCAAACTCATGTTTCTAAAGATCTTACGTTCGGTGGTCATTGGGCTGATTGTTGCGGGGCTGCTGCTGCTCGCGATGCCGTCATTACGCAAAGCCATTGGTCCGCTTGCGCCTGCGCAATATGACAGCGCAGACGAAACGCCGATGAGCTTTAATCCGGCGGTACGTCGTGCTGCCCCGGCTGTGGTCAACGTGTACAACCGCAGCGTCGGCAATAACGGTCAGAACCAGCTCCAAATCAAGACACTCGGCTCTGGCGTTATCATGGATGGGCGGGGCTACATCATCACCAACAAGCACGTCATTAATGATGCAGAGCAGATCATCGTCGCTCTCCAGGATGGACGGGTATTTGAAGCACTGCTCATTGGCTCCGATAGCCTGACCGACCTCGCGGTGCTGAAAATCAACGCCACCAACCTGCCGATTATTCCTATTAATGGCAAACGTCAGCCGCATATTGGCGATGTCGTGATGGCTATTGGTAATCCCTACAACCTCGGGCAGACGGTGACTCAGGGCATTATCAGCGCCACCGGCCGCATTGGCCTGAGCCCTTCGGGTCGCCAGTCGTTCTTACAGACCGATGCCTCCATTAACCGCGGTAACTCTGGCGGGGCGCTGGTGAACTCTCTGGGCGAGCTGATGGGCATCAACACGCTGTCGTTTGACAAGAGCAATGACGGCGAGACGCCGGAAGGGATTGGCTTTGCGATACCGACCCAGTTAGCGACCAAGATAATGGATAAGCTGATCCGCGATGGCCGGGTGATTCGTGGCTACATCGGTATTGGCGGCAGAGAAATTACCCCGCTGCACGGTCCATCAACCGGCATCGATCAGCTGCAGGGGATTATCGTCAATGCGGTATCACCGGACGGTCCGGCCGCACTCGCGGGCATTCAGGTGAATGACGTGATTATTTCGGTAAACCACAAGCCTGCCGTCTCCGCGCTGGAAACGATGGACCAGGTGGCGGAAATTCGTCCAGGCTCCGTGATTCCGGTAGAAGTCATGCGTGAAGATAAAAAGCTCACGCTGCAGGTCACGGTCCAGGAATACCCCGCCGGTGGCTAAACGGCAGGCATAAAAAAACCGGAACCTGAGTTCCGGTTTTTTTTATCCAGGGGCGGTTACTTAACGAACTCTTCGCCCAGTTGGATATCTTTCTTCAGGGTATCCAGCATGCCTTCCATCGCGTTTTTCTCAAACGCGCTGAGGGTGCCGATAGCTTTACGCTCAACGATACCGTTTTTACCCAACAGCAGCGGCTGAGAGAAGAAACGTGCGTGCTCGCCGTCACCTTCAACGTAAGCGCATTCAACAACGTTGCTTTCGCCCTTAAGAGCGCGAACCAGAGACAGGCCAAAACGAGCCGCAGCCTGGCCCATAGACAGCGTTGCAGACCCGCCGCCGGCTTTCGCTTCAACCACTTCGGTACCCGCATTCTGGATGCGTTTAGTCAGGTCAGCAACTTCCTGCTCGGTGAAGCTCACGCCAGGGATCTGGGACAGCAGCGGCAGAATGGTCACGCCAGAGTGGCCGCCAATAACCGGCACTTCGATATCCGTAGGCTGTTTGCCTTTCAGCTCGGCAACAAAGGTGTTGGAGCGGATGATATCCAGCGTCGTGACGCCGAACAGTTTGTTCTTATCGTAGACACCCGCTTTTTTCAGCACTTCTGCTGCAATAGCAACGGTGGTGTTAACCGGGTTAGTGATAATACCGATGCAGGCTTTAGGTGCGGTTTTCGCAACTTGCTCGATCAGGTTCTTCACGATGCCGGCATTCACGTTGAACAGGTCGGAGCGATCCATACCTGGTTTACGCGCTACGCCCGCGGAGATAAGCACCACGTCTGCGCCAACCAGCGCCGGGGTTGCATCTTCGCCGGAGAAACCTTTGATTTTCACGTCAGTCGGGATATGACTCAGATCCACCGCAACCCCTGGGGTTACTGGCGCAATGTCATACAGAGAGAGTTCTGAGCCTGAAGGCAGTTGGGTCTTAAGTAGAAGGGCAAGCGCCTGGCCGATACCGCCAGCTGCGCCGAGGACTGCAACTTTCATCCTAAACTCCTTATTATGGTTAGCAAAATCGTGCCGTAACTCCATGCGGTGGCGACCATAATCCAGAGAGGAGATAATTACAATCTTCCCGCCGCCAGATTGCGAGATAAAGCAATACTCGACCGCGTTGCTGCATTTACTCGCCGGGAGGAACGACGCCATAGCGCCCGGTCACGACCTGATGTGGTTACATCAACGGCGGTTACATTACCCCTCTGCGCACACCAAAACAACATCATTTTGATAACATTTAATTTACTTTGAGGCTTATTTGCGAGTCGTGACGCAAGCATGTTCGCCGATAACGAAATTTGATAAAATCGCCCGCTTTCATAACATTATTTCAGGCTGTTTTCCGCCAGATGCTTCTCCCACCTTTTTCAGGCAACCGTAAATCCGGGCCTTGAAGGAAGATGAACAATTTGCATAATAATTCATTTAAATGCATAATAATGTTATCTCTTTTACCCAGGATAGGTTATTTATGCGTAACTCCTCAAAACAAGAAGAATTAGTAAAGGCTTTCAAAGCATTACTTAAAGAAGAGAAATTCAGCTCACAGGGTGAGATAGTCCAGGCGTTACAAAACGAAGGCTTTGAAAACATCAACCAGTCCAAGGTTTCCCGCATGCTGACCAAATTCGGCGCGGTAAGAACTCGTAATGCAAAAATGGAAATGGTCTACTGCCTTCCGGCCGAGCTGGGCGTGCCAACCACCTCCAGCCCGCTAAAAAACCTGGTACTGGACATCGACTACAATGATGCGGTCGTGGTCATTCACACAAGTCCAGGCGCGGCTCAGCTCATCGCTCGCCTGTTGGACTCTCTGGGTAAAGCAGAAGGTATTCTTGGCACCATCGCCGGGGACGACACTATCTTCACCACTCCTGCCAGCGACTTCACCGTTAAAGAGCTTTACGAAGCCATTCTGGTACTGTTCGAACAAGAGCTTTAATTCCTCATCTTCTCTCACCCGTCATACCTTATGGCGGGTGCGCTCCCCCAAATTCGGTAATCTTCCGCTAACAAACCTCAATCCAGCGTATGGAATGGCTTCAATAACATTCTATAGGGCATTGTTCTGTGTGCTACCGCACAAATAGTTAAATTCACCCATATATATGATTTTACTTATATTTAACAAAAACGGCGTGATAAAAACGTCTTTTTTATAACTCATAGTAATAAAAAATCGTCCCATTAATTTAAAGTTGCATAGGCAACAATTAGCAGGGTATTAATTTTTTCCGTAACTAGTGTATACTTAGTTTCGTGATGAGGGTCACAGAACGATGGCCCAACCAAAAGAATACGACGAGGAAAGAAATCATGAACATGAAAGCAACTTTAGTTACCGCCAGCCTGCTCTCCGCCCTGTCATTCGGCGTTTTCGCCGCTGACTCTATCAACGCTCAGCAGGCGCAAGACCGCCAGTCACTGGGGACCGTTTCGGTCGATGACATCGGCAGTTCTCCAATGGATATGCACGAAATGCTGAACCAGAAAGCTGAACAAAACGGCGCTACTGCTTACCGCGTTATCGAAGCTCGCACCGGCGGACACTGGCATGCAACGGCTGAACTGTACAAATAATCGTTCTTAGCCATAAGCCAGTTGAATAGATGTCGTTAGAAACGTTATGCCTCGGCGGCCCTAAGTAGAATAAATGCCAGTAAGCCCTTCCGGCCGCCACGTTAAACCTTCAGGAGTAAAGACTATGAAAACCAAATTAACTATCGCCGCACTGAGCCTGTTGTCCGTTATCTCTTTAGGCGCTAACGCCGCAGCTCACCAGGTCAACAATGAACAAGCTCAGGGTATGCAGTCCATGGGCTCTATTTCAGTCAGCCAGGTTGGCAGCGCGCCAATGGATATGCGTCAAGAATTGTCCCAGAAAGCCACTGAACAAGGTGCCTCTGCTTACCGTATTACCGAAGCTCGTTCCGGCGATACCTGGCACGCAACAGCAGAGCTGTACAAATAAACCCTCGTCGTACTTGTCCTACGACCTTGCCCCCGATCGCTGGGGGCTTTTTTATGCCTGCGCCTTACGCATTAGCCGTGGATATTAAAGCGAAGCTGGCCCTCCAGCTCCTCTTCAGCCTCGTCAAACAGCAGGATGAGTGCGCCGAATCTGCGCCGTTTGCTCTCCGGTAAATGCGCAAACTCGATCTCGACGGGAAGCGGCAGCATTGACGCCGTGACCACTTCCCACAGGCTATCCAGGTCATGGACCTGCTCCTTACGCAAAGCGAGCTGCTCCGCAAACTGGCGATAGAAAGCAGGGTTGTCGTCGATGTGGCTAAAATCAAAAGTAAATTTTTTCATCGCTGCCGTCCTGACCCTTTAAAGCAAGCGGTGGGGCTAAAGCCCGCCAATGTGTAACGTTTTCACTTCCAGGAACTCTTCCAGCCCCAGCACGGAACCTTCACGCCCTAACCCGGACTCTTTCACCCCGCCGAATGGCCCAAGCTCCGTTGAGACGGCGCATTCATTTATTCCAACCATGCCGCTTTCCAGCGCCTGTGAGACGCGGAATACGCGCTGTAAGTTCTGGGTGTAGAAATAAGCCGCAAGCCCAAAGGGCGTATTGTTCGCCCGCTCGATAACTTCCTCTTCCGTTTTAAAGCTAAAGCAGGCCGCCAGCGGGCCAAACGTCTCTTCCTTAGCCAGCTTCATCTCGTCATTAGCGTCGATGATGACCGTAGGCTGCCAGAAGTTGCCGCCGAGCTGGTGAGGTTTGCCACCGACAAGCGTCTTACCACCTTTTGCCAGCGCGTCCTCCACGTGTTCACGCACCTTATCTACCGCGGACGACTCAATCAGCGGCCCCACGACAACGCCGTCTTCCAGGCCATTGCCCACCTTCAGTTTTTTGACCTCTTCCGCAAGCTTATTCACAAAGCTGTCGTACACGCCCTGCTGGATAAAGAAGCGGTTAACGCTGACGCAGACCTGGCCCGCATTGCGGAACTTGTTGGCAATGGCTCCCTTCACCGCCGCGTCGATATCGGCATCATCAAACACGATATAAGGCGCATTGCCCCCCAGCTCCATCGACACTTTCTTCATTGTTTCCGCAGCGTTACGCATCAGCGTTTTGCCCACCGCCGTTGAACCTGTGAAGGAGATTTTGCGCACCTGCTGGCTGGCCATAATGGCATCGCTGATTTCCTGCGTGTTCCCTGCCACCGCGTTAAGTACACCTTTCGGCACGCCTGCCAGCGTTGCCAGCTCCAGCAGCGCAAAGGCGGAAAGAGGCGTGTTATTGGCAGGTTTTATCACTCCGGTACAGCCCGCGGCCAGAGCGGGTCCGAGCTTGCGGGTCAGCATAGCCATGGGGAAATTCCACGGCGTGATCGCCGCCACAACGCCGACAGGTTCGCGCGTGGCCAGGATGCGAGAGCCAGACCTGGCCGGAGGAATAACTTCACCGTTCGCACGTTTGGCCTGTTCAGCAAACCACTGAATGAAGCTTGCCGCATAGTCGACTTCACCTTCGGCCTCTTTGAGCGGCTTTCCCTGCTCAAGAGTCATCAGCCGGGCGAGCCAGCTTTTGTTTTTCAGAATGAGTTCAAACCAGCGATAGAGGATTTCAGAGCGCTGTTTGGCGGTTTTCTCCCGCCAGGCGGGAAACGCTTTACTGGCGGCAGCAATCGCGGCTTCGGCTTCGTGTTTGCCTGCCTTCGCCACTTTAGCCACCACTTCTCCCGTCGCAGGATTCAGCACATCAAAGGTTTCACCGAGCGTGTGCCACTTGCCGTCTACCAGATATCCGGTTTTGAAGAGCTCACTTTGCTGGAGGGGTTCATTCATCATAATTTCTCCTGTTGTTAAGTGTTCATCCCAGTAACCGCAGTTAAGTATAGATAGAAAAAAGCCGACGCAGGCGTCGGCTCTCAGTGCAAGGGTTGGGCTCAGGCGTTAATTAGCGTGTGCCGATAGCGGTGCAAAATGTCCGCCAGCCGCTTCACCGGCTCGGTGACCTGCAGCGGAGCTTCCCACAGACGAAGCTTCTCTTGATAGATTTCAAGCTCGCCTAAAAGCCTTTGGTAATAGAGCTCTCGCTTATCATCGCTGTTAGCAGAAATAACTTTATCAGCCGTTTTACGCAGCTGTCGGTGGAAGGCAGAAAGATCGTCATTCACCGGGATAGGCGCATCCCGCAGGCGCTGATGAGCGATTATCAGGGTCAGCGCCAGGCGATAACGATCGATGTCGCCGGGGAACATATTCAGCAGTAAAAACAGCTGCTGATACAGCGCGGGCAGATGGTTCTCTTTGCGGCGAGCGTTATTGGTCGTCAGCGCCGAAACGGCAGCAGAGACAAACTGATTCAGCAGCGTACGGCCGGTTCGCTCTTTGGAATTATCGCGGATCAGCAGGATCACCATCATCGCCAGGAAGCAGCCGACGATCTGCCCCAGCGCGCTGTCCAGGAATGTACTGAAATGGAAAGTCATCGGGTTATCCAGCACGATGATGTTGATTGTCCCGGCCAACGCCCCCATTGAACCCAATCGCCGTTTTTGCACCTCAATCCCCATGAAGAAGCCGAGCAGGGCAAGGCTGACGCACAGCAACAGCATACTTTGCTGAGTCGACGGCAGAATAACCAGGAAGTAAAACGCCCCCAGCGGCAGCGCCACCAGCATGCCGTAAAGGAAGTCGAGCGAAACCATCCGCGGGTTAGGCAGGCGCATCGCCAGCGCGGTAACCACCGCAATCATCACCATGGCACCGCTGCCGGACGTCCAGCCGGTCCACAGCCAGAACAGACTTCCGAGCACGCACGAAATCGTCGTACGCCAGAAGTTAATCATCGCGTGGTGGCCTTCGGCGGATTCTACCTTCACCACAGCCTCGCCGTTCAGCACTTCCTCTTCAATCGCGCTGACCCGGGTATTACTGATAAAGCCTCGCTTCAGCAGCAGAAAACGGGTAGAGGCCGAAACCCAGGAGCCAATGGTAACCGGCGTGGCCTTTTCGCCCATCACGGAAATCGCCCTGCGCAACACCTTCATGCGCTTATAAACGTCGTCGGCGGTTTCCACTTCGGCGGCGAAAAGCTGTCGAAATTCCGGCGTGACGTATTCCGGTCGGGTGTTCTGAATGAGGAACGTTTCACAGGCCTGAGTGATCATCGTCAGCGAAAGCGTATTAATCGCTTTCAGGCGGCGATTGGCCTTCGACCAGCGGGCAGACTCCATATTCAGGTTGGCGCGCATTCCGTTGAGCGCGGTCACCTTACGCACCAGCCCGCTCCAGGCTTTATCGACCTCTTCTTTCTCTCCGTGGGCAATACAAAGCTGCATCAGGCGATACTGATCCACCAGCAGGTTGTCCAGCTCCCGATCTATCTCCTGCTTGATCGAGCGCGGCGAGAACAGCAGGTCAGCGACGATGGCACAGACAATCCCGATGACGATTTCGCTGCAGCGCTCAACGGCAAACTGCGGCGTAGTCAGCGGAGCAACCTGGATAGTGACCACGATAATCAGCGCGGTGTAGCCAGCGAGCCCCCAGGCGTAAGAGTTTTCGACGCGAACAAGCGAAGAGATCCAGGTGCAGAATCCGGCCCAGATACAGCACACCAGCAGCATAACGACCGGCGCACGGATCAGGGTAATGATGATAACCAGCGCGGCAGCACAGCCGATAAACGTCCCGATAATACGCAGCATCCCGCGGTAGCGTATCGCCCCGGAATAGGGCTCCCCGCCGGCGGCAAAGGCGGGCCCGGCTGCAACAATGGCGGCGGTCAGCACCGCCCAACGCGGTGTTTCCAGCTCAAAATGGAAGCCGACAAACACCGCCAGCACGATGGCAAAGGCGAGCTTTATCGCAAAGCGGAGGTGAAGCCTGGAAATGTTATACATAGCGGCCTGCTTAACCGAACTCGCGCAGGCGATGCATCAGCTTGATAAACGCCGAGTCATTTTCCGCTTTACGGTCTTTTTCACCGGTGACTACAACGGTCGCGGTAGTCCCGGCAGGATACAAATTCCCCATCTGTTCATCGAGGCGAATCCTGACCGGCACGCGCTGAGCAAGACGAACCCACTCGAGGTTAGAATCAACCGTCGCCATGCCTTTTGCATCGCTGGTACTGCTGGCGTTAGTCACCCCGGCAGAAATGCTGTCAACGCTGCCGCGCAGCACGCGGTTGCTGCCAAGCGGAGTAATCTGCACGCGATAGCCCGGGCGAATCCCCTCAAGCTTGGTCTCTTCCATGTAGGCAAGGATGTAGAATGAATTCTGTTTCACCAGCGCCACGGACGTCGCGCCACGATTAATAAACTCGCCGGTATGCACGTTAAGGTTAGTCACCCAGCCGTCAGCCGGGGCACGAATAACCGTGCGCTGCAGATCGAGTTTGGCCAGGTCACGCGTCGCCTGCGCTTTATCCAGCTGGTGCAACACGGTTTGCAGCAGGTTGTTCGACTGGTCAATCTCTTCGCGCGACATCGCCTGAATACCAAGCGTATTACGCCTGCCGGCTTCACGGCGTTTCTCTGATGCCAGCGCCTGATAATAGGCCACATCGGCTTCGGCCTGTTCGAGCGCTTTTTGATAGCGAGGCTGGTCGATGGTAAACAGCACCTGGTCTTTTTTCACCAATTGGTTGTCATGAACGTCAACGGTAGTGATAAGTCCGGACACGTCCGGCGCGATTGCGACGACGTCAGCGGTGAAACGCGCGTCACGCGTCCACGGGGATTCGGTATAAAACACCCACGCCCGGAAAATAGCGATGAAGGCCAGCAGCACCAGCAGAAGCGTGATAGCGGTACGGGTTATGTTTCTTGTTAGTATTTTCACATCAACCTCAAACGAACAAACGCGAAATCAGATAAAAAAGGCAGCAATAGAGCGCTGTATTGAATAATGCAGGGTGCCAGACAAAATCATAGATGCCGGTTGGGGTCAGCAGCCGACGCGCCAGCCAGAACGCGGCGAGCGACAGAATTAACTCGAAGAATATCGGCGGAAACGAAAGACCGAATATTACGATTACCGGAAATAGACTCATTTTGACCTTGATAAGATAATGCAGGCGATACATAACTCGACGACAAACCGCGACGGAAAGGCCAGAAAAGGCGGGCGAGCGTGCGGTATGAGTTATGTTAATAATAATATATTAACGTAACTGTTACCCTGTTATCTATAATATGTGATCTAAATCACTTTTCACTCAGAGTGAACAATGGAACGACTTAAACGCATGTCGGTGTTTGCCAAAGTGGTTGAACTTGGCTCCTACACCGCCGCCGCAAGGCAGCTACAAATGAGCGTCTCTTCCATCAGCCAGATCGTGTCCAAACTGGAAGATGAGCTGCAGGTGAAACTGCTCAACCGCAGCACCCGAAGCATCGGCCTGACCGAAGCGGGCAAAATCTATTATCAGGGCTGCCGCAAAATGCTGCACGAGGCGCAGGAAGTCCACGAGCAGCTCTACGCCTTTAACAACACGCCAATTGGCACGCTGCGCATCGGTAGCTCTTCAACTATGGCACAGAATGTCCTCGCCGACATGACGACCGAAATGCTGAGAGAGTACCCGGGCCTGACCGTAAATCTGGTGACGGGTATTCCCTTTCCCGACCTGATTGCCGACGGCCTGGACCTGGTGATTCGCGTAGGTGCTCTGCAGGATTCCAGCCTGTTTTCACGCAAACTGGGTTCGATGCCGATGGTGGTCTGCGCCTCGAAAAACTATCTGCAGCTTCACGGTACGCCGGAAAAGCCCGCCGATCTGGCGAACCATTCCTGGCTCGAATACAGCGTACGTCCGCACAATGAGTTTGAGCTTATCGCGCCGGAAGGAATTTCCACCAAAGTGATCCCGCATGGTCGCTTTGTCACCAACGATCCGATGACGTTAAGCCGCTGGCTTAAGGCCGGTGCCGGAGTCGGGTTTGCGCCGCTGATGTGGGTGATCGACGAGATCAACAGCGGAGAGTTGGAGATCCTGTTCCCTCGCTATCAGTCCGATCCACGCCCGGTTTACGCACTGTATACCGAGAAGGACAAACTGCCGCTGAAGGTGGAGGTCTGCATTAACTATCTGACGGATTATTTCGTGCGGGTGACGCAGCTTTTTCAGGGCGTGCGGGCGAGAAATGAAAACAGCCGGGGCTAGCCCGGCTGTCAGATGAACTTAAGCGGTACCGCCCACGGTCAGGTTATCGACCTTCAGGGTTGGCTGGCCGACGCCAACCGGCAGGCTTTGCCCTTCTTTACCGCAGACGCCAACGCCGTTATCCAGCGCCAGATCGTTACCGACCATCGAGATCTGCTGCATGGTTTCAATGCCGGAGCCAATCAGCGTGGCGCCTTTCACCGCCTTCGTGACCTTCCCTTTTTCAATCAGGTAGGCTTCGGAGGTGGAGAACACAAACTTGCCGGAGGTGATATCGACCTGGCCGCCGCCGAAGTTTGGCGCAAAAATACCGTAGTCCACGGACTCGATAATCTCCTGCGGGGTAGATTTACCCGCCAGCATGTAGGTATTGGTCATACGCGGCATAGGCAGGTGTGCATAAGACTCGCGGCGACCGTTGCCTGTCGGCGCAACGCCCATCAGCCGAGCGTTCAGCTTGTCCTGCATATAACCTTTAAGAATGCCGTTTTCGATCAGCACGTTGTACTGCCCCGGCACGCCTTCGTCATCAATGGAAACGGAACCACGGCGATTAGCCATCGTGCCGTCATCCACCACGGTACACAGTTCTGAAGCCACCAGTTGGCCCATCTGGCCGCTGAAGACCGAGGTGCCACGGCGGTTAAAGTCGCCTTCCAGGCCGTGACCGACCGCTTCGTGCAGCAGGACGCCAGGCCAGCCTGCGCCCAGCACCACCGGCAGCATGCCGGCAGGAGCCGCCACGGCCGACAGGTTAACCATTGCCATGCGTACAGCTTCTTTAGCCCAGGCATCAGCGCGAACTTCACCGTTCACGCTTTCCAGGAAATATTCATAGCCAAAACGACCGCCGCCGCCGCTTGCGCCGCGCTCGCGCTTGCCGTCTTCTTCAACCTGAACGCTAACAGACAGGCGCACGAGCGGGCGAACATCCGCCGCCAGCGTTCCGTCCGTAGCCGCCACCAGAATCAGCTCATAAACGCCCGTCAGGCTGGCGCTCACTTCCTGCACGCGAGCGTCTGCCGCGCGCGCGACGCTGTCCACGCGTCTCAGGATGTCGAGCTTCTCTTCACGCGTCATGCTGAGCAGCGGATCGGCGCTGGTATAAAGCGCGCTGTGCGGCACGTTACCCAGCGTGCGGGCACGCCCATCGCCCTGCTCGCGTACGATGCTGCGAGCCGCATGAGCGCTCTGCTCCAGCGCCAGCAAAGTAATTTGATCCGCGTAGGCAAACCCGGTTTTCTCGCCGCTAACCGCACGAACGCCAACGCCCTGATCGATATTCCATGAACCGTCTTTAATGATGCGGTCTTCCAGCACCCAGGATTCATGATAGCTGGACTGGAAATAGAGATCGCCGTAGTCGAGGCGGCGCTCGGACAGCTGGCCGAGGATGGAAAACAGATCTTGATGGGTTAAGCCATTCGCAGACAGCAACTGCTCACTTACCAGGTTAAGACTCATCGTTTCGCTACTCTTATTGCTTATCGCCCATTGGGCGAGGAATGGTTTATTAATGGAGCTTGCGGCAATTAACCGCTAACGTCAAATCAGTGAGCTTCACTGGTACGTGGCTGGCGCAGCACTTCATTAATTTGCGGTTTGTCGACCGGGCCGGTGATGCTGTAGCGCAGGACGGAAATTTTGCTCCACAGCGGGCCAAGCACTTTACTGGCCGCAAACACGGCGGCACCGACTATAGGGTTAACGGCAAAGGCGGCGGCAACCCCGACGGTGGCGGAGATTTCAGGCGCAACTACCGCCTCCATATTCAGCTCGCGGCGGACTAAATCCACCGAGCCTTTCATGGCGATATCCGCCTCTAACCCATCCACCAGCGTATCGTCAGTATGCAATACGCCGTCTTTTATCCAGGCCGTGCTGCGAATAGAGTCGTAATAGAAGCCGCTGCCAAAGGTGTCGCTAAAGTCGAAGCGCAGCTTGCGGAGCAGGGCGTCAAAACTGACCAGACGCAGGAGCTGGCCCGCATGGCCGGTGCTGACGTCGGTGATCTCGCCTTTACCCAGCCTGGTATGCAGAATGCCGTTAAGCGAAGCCTCATCAGGTTTCCACGGCACCGCTCGCCAGTGCAGGTCGTAATCAACGTCGAAAGAAGAGCCCTGCAGCGGTGTTTTCACGCCAAAGAAGTTGGCCGCAGCGTCCAGCTTGTCACCCTTCAGCTTGCCCTTAAGCGAGGTGCGCTCGGTGCCCGGCTTATTCACCCACTCGCCGTCGGCGGTCAGGCGGGCAAACCCGGTATCCACCAGCCCGTTAGCCAGCTGCAGCGTATCGCCGTTGATCTTCACATCCCCTTCTATGCGGCCATATTTTTGCCCCCACAGCCAGCACTCAGCGCAGCGCAGCTGCATGTCTGGCCAGCCCCGGAAGCTAATTGCATCGCCGTTTTCCGGTACCTGAAGCGGGGCCGTGCCGTTAGCACCACCAGGGATTACGCTCCAGTTCGGGTTGAAGTAAAGGTATTTGATGGTGGCGAGCCACGGCGCGTTGTTTTTCATGCTCAGTGAGGCATTAATTTCACGCCCCTGAGCCTCCACCTGAGTGCCGTTCAGAACCGGACGAGAAACCAGGCTCAGGTTATGCCACTGCTGGCCCCCCAGCGTTAAGGCTGGCGTGCGCAGAGTTACGGCCGACGGGAATGCCGCCGAACCGCCTACGCTGTCTGCAGCCCCTTCGCTGAAGAGCGCCAGCCACTGGGCGCCATCCATCGCGGGCAGATCCAGCTCAACGCCCGGCTGCTCCGGAAGCGGAGGCACGGTTTTACTGTCGGTAGCCCAAATGGCCCGGTCCAGGGTTAGCTTTTTATTTAGCAGCCAGCGGCTGGAGAAGTGATTTAGCGCGCCCGCATTACCGGTGAGATTAAAGCTCTTCAGGTCACCCTTAACGGCAATATTCAGCGGCAGAGCTGTCCCGGCTTTTTTATCGACAGGAGCAGGTAAGTGACTGCTCACATTCTTCAGATCACCCGCCAGATTGACCTTGTAGCTGGCGCTGCCGTGATAAGGCAGCGTAATTCCCACATCGCCTTTCCACATCACGTTACCGCTAACCGCATCGTTGACCTGCTTCGGCAGAACGCCGGTTTTATTGGGCTGCCAGTCGCCGCTCAGGTTAACGCCAATCTGGTAGTCTTTATCACCGGTTTTGGTGTTGAAGTTCAGGCTTACCGGCTGATTAAACCAGCTGGCGCTCATCGCCTCACTCTGCAGGTCACCGTTGGTAAAGCTGAATTTACCGCTCAGATTATGCAGCGTACTGTCCAGCGGTTTGATAAGCAGCGTGTTGTTGTTCAGTCGAACGTCGCCTTTCGCCGTCGTCATTTCGCCGGTCAGCGGGATATCGAGATGTAAGCGAGCATTCACATCGCCGCCAATCTGGAGTTCATCGAGCGCGGCGGCAAGTGAATCCTCCAACGGCGTCTCTTTGAAATAAGGGCCTACCGCGCTGCCAGGCCCGTTGATGTCGGCATCAATCAGCAGCTTTTCTTTGGCGTAATCAGGAATGTTCGCCGTCAGGTTAGTGGCCGTTACGCCACCCAGCTTGACCTCGTTGCTGTTCATCCACAGCCCGTTATTGATGAAGTCGAGCGTGATATCGAGATTTTCCAGCGCCGGCCAGTCCGGCTGGAAGGCAAATTTGGCGTTGCGGAGCGGAACGTAAACCTCAAACTGGCCTTCGTTATGCTCGTAGGGGAACAGATGTGGGTTGCCGCCGTAGACCAGCGTGGCGTTGTCCGCCTGGCCGCCCTGAATCGCCGAGCTGAGGTAATCCGTCAGCTCTTTACCCATCAGGTTTTCCGGGAAATAACGCCAGGCGTCCGCGCCGTTATCGGTGCTGATCCCGGCTAAAATTCCCAGCCACGGATCGCCGCTGGCTGGCTGGAAGTAGCGGAAATCGCCGCGAGCCCAAACGGAGCGAGCCCTAACGTCAATGTTCTTGCCGTCTAACTGAAAGCCCTCGGCGTTTTTCTGCCAGGCGAGTGTGGCTGCCCCTTTTTCAATTTCAAGCGGCGCACGGAAGACGGTTTCGTACGGCATTTTAGCGTCGGTCATTACGCCGTTAAGCTGCCCGTTTGCGACGCTGCCGGTCACCGAGCCAGAGAAATGTTCCGCCCCAGGCAACAGCTTCCATTGCTTCCAGCTCACGTCATTCCATCGCGCCTGCATGCGGGTCTGCTCGGTTTGCTGGAGCGGAATATCCAGCGCCAGCACGTCGATGTGGCCCTGGGGCTGAAGCGAAGTCCAGATGTCACCAAACTGAGGCGAGATTTTAGCGGCGATCGGCAACAGGCCGTTGAAGCGAGCCAGTTCCATATTGCTGGCACGCACCCGGAGTTCGTCGCTGCGCTGGCTTTGTTTACCCCCCACGTCCTGCGGCGCTATCCAGGCCACGGAGAGCGAGCCTTTTGGCCAGGTCTGGTCATCCAGAGTAATGTTGGTGGAAGGAATAGAAAGCTGCCAGCTGGATTTCTCGCGGCTGACCTGCGCGGTAAGATTATCGACCGAAAGCGTATGCGTCACGCTGTCGGTTCCCGGCCAGCTTGCCCCGCCTTTTTTCAGCCAGACGCTGCCGCCGCTGATATCGCCTTCCTTCACGTCCATCCAGGCTTCGAGGCTAAAACGGGCGCTTTTCAGGTCAACATTGTCTTCCATCCAGCGGCCCAGCCAGGGCTTCACGTCCACGTCGTCAGCCTGCAGCCAGACCTTGCCGTTGTTCAGAATGCCGTTTTCATCCCGCAGATCCATGCGGACGTTGGCTACGCCGTGCTGGCCGTTGAAGCTGGATAAGCTCACCTGACCTTCCGCCCGATGCCGGTTTTTACCGTTGAGCCAGGTTAGCTGAGGAATCGAGAGTTCGGCACGCTGGCCGGAGAGCGTCAAAAAGCTAAGGGAGCTGTCGCGGAGATCGAAGTGATCGAACTGACGCAGGAAGAGATCGCTGATTTTATCCGCTTCCAGCGTACTATCACCGCCGTTCTGGCTGAGCGGCGTATTGGTGCGCATTTGCAGCTGGTAGAAGGTCAGATCGCGAAACTGCCAGCGGAAGTTAAGCAGGCTCTGCCAGACATCCAGCGCCAGAGTCACGCGTTTGATGCTCAACGTACCGCCGTCTTTGAGCCCGGCTTTAACATCACGCACGTCAAGCGTAGGGCCGAAATTCTCCCAGCTTGCCCGTAAATTGCTGACCTCAACCGGCACGCCGGTAGCCGCCTCAATCTTGTCCAGCAGCGCAGGCCGCCAGGCATCCAGGTGCGGCAAAACGAGCCGCAGGCCACTCACCAGCAGCGCGACGATAACAACCAGCGTTACGCCTGTGAGCAGCAGAATGCCGGGCAGTCGCCTCACCTTTCTCTCCTTGTCAGCCTTACGGGCAAAATGCGCATCCGCACATTTACATCATAACGACGTCGAACTGCTCCTGATTGTAGAGCGGCTCAATCTGGACTTTGACCTGTTTACCTACAAAGATTTCTACTTCGGCCAGCGCGTGAGACTCTTCGCTTTTCAACGCTTCACCTACCGCAGGAGAAGCATAGACCAGGAAACGGTCAGAATCGTAGGCATGATGCACGCGAACGATTTCACGCATAATTTCATAGCAGACCGTTTCGACCGTCTTTACCGTGCCGCGGCCGTGGCAGGTCGGACATTCGTTGCAGAGCACATGCTCTACGCTTTCGCGCGTGCGCTTACGGGTCATCTCGACCAGGCCAAGCTGGGAGAAGCCGTTAATGCTGGTTTTCACGCGATCTTTACTCAACGCCTGCTCGAGAGAATGCAGCACGCGACGGCGGTGATCTTCATTACTCATGTCGATAAAATCGATGATGATAATGCCGCCCAGGTTACGTAACCGAAGCTGGCGCGCGATGGCCTGAGTGGCTTCGATATTGGTATTGAAAATCGTGTCGTCGAGATTGCGGTGGCCAACGAACGCGCCGGTATTGATGTCTACCGTGGTCATCGCTTCGGTCTGATCGATGACCAGATAGCCGCCGGACTTCAGCTCCACCTTGCGCTCAAGGGCACGCTGGATTTCGTTCTCAACGTCATAGAGGTCGAAAATGGGCTGCCGGCCGCTGTAATGCTCGATTTTACCGGTCATCTCCGGCATGTACTCGGCGGTAAATTCCAGCAGCATTTCATATGTCAGGCGGGAATCAACGCGGATACGGTCCAACGCCGCATCGGCAAAGTCACGCAGTACTCGCTGCGCCAGGGCCAGCTCGCCGTACATTTGATAGCGGGTTTGATTACGCTTTTTGCGCTCGCTGACCTTGGTCCAGACTCGCTTCAGGTAAGCCGCATCAGAGGCTAAATCTTCTTCGCAGACGCCTTCTGCGGCCGTACGAATAATAAAGCCCCCATGCTCATCGCAATATTCATTCACGATGCGCTTCAGGCGGTCACGTTCGGCTTCGCTTTCAATGCGCTGGGAAACGCCAACGTGCGATGCACCCGGCATAAAGACAAGATAACGGGAAGGAAGCGTAATGTCGGTGGTCAGGCGGGCGCCTTTGGTACCCAGCGGATCTTTCACCACCTGCACCATTAAATCTTGCCCCTGGCGAACCAGTTCGGCGATGTCGCGCACGCTAAAGTTCTTTTGCTCCTCACCGGCTACGCACTCGGTGTGCGGCATAATGTCAGAAGCATGAAGGAAAGCCGCCTTGTCCAGGCCAATATCTACAAATGCCGCCTGCATTCCAGGCAGCACCCGGCTAACGCGACCTTTGTAGATATTCCCTACTATTCCGCGGCGCGCTTCGCGCTCGATATGAATCTCTTGCAGTATGCCACCGTCAATATAGGCTACCCGCGTCTCTGATGGGGTAACGTTGACTAATAATTCAGCCGTCATCTTTTCCTCGTCCGTCACGCAGCGCGTGAAAATTGCTCAGCAATTCACCAGTTTCCACCAGCGGTAATCCCACCACTGCATGATAACTGCCATTAATCCTTTTAACGAAACAGCCACCAAGCCCTTGAATGCCATAGGCACCGGCTTTGTCCATAGGCTCACCGCTGGCAATATAGCCGGCAATATCCTGTTCGGATAAGCTGCGAAACGTCACTTCGGTTATCACTAACGCTTCCAGCACCTGATTCGCGTCGGCGATAGCCACCGCCGTCATCACCTGATGCTGGTTTCCTGAAAGCAGGCGCAACATCTGAGCGGCATGCTCAGTATCCCGCGGTTTTTCGAGCACTTCGCCGTTAAAGATAACTATCGTATCTGCACCCAGTACCGGCAAATCCTTGACGGCAAGCGCCACGCCAGCCTGCGCTTTTTCACGCGCCAGGCGACGGACATACTGTTCCGCGCTTTCGTGCGGCTGCCGCTGTTCTTCAATGCCTGGGACCAGGCGTTCGAAAGAGACGCCCATCAGGGTCAGAAGCTCCTGACGGCGAGGCGAACCGGATGCCAGATACAACGTAGTCATGTTTACCTTTTATTGCACAGCGAATTGCTGGCGAACTTTGCGCATTAACAGGAAAATCCAGGGCCACAGGATACCGTTAACTACACTACTCCAGAACACTTCCGGTCTGAAAGAGACGTTGATCACTAAAAATTCTGACCAGAAAACAATGATGTCGGTAACTAACGAGAGCAGCATGACGACCAGCGCCTGCTGCCAAAGGGCGAGGTTACGGAAAAGCTGGTATTTCAGCGCCACCAGGTAAGCCACAATACTTAATGATAGAGCGCGTACGCCAAGCGTGGAGCCGCTGATCAAGTCCAGTATGGCACCCACAACAAAACCCGTCCCAACATTAACGCGGTGCGGCAGGGCTAAAATCCAGTAAAGCAGAATCAACAATACCCAATCCGGCCGGTAAAACTTTAGGTCATCCGGCCAGGGCATTACCTGCAACAGGAGGGCAATCAAAAATGAAAGCCAGACAACCCAACGGCCCTGGCTACGATAACTTCCCACTACTGTGCTCCCGTAGCAGGCTGGGTAATGCCGGTGGCAGGTGCAGGGACCGGCGCTGGCGGGCCCATTGAACCCGGCGGCGGCAGAACCTGAGGCATCATCTGCATCAGGCGCTCATTGGCCACGCGGTGGACTTCCTCAGGCGGCATTGGCGACGACCCGTTTTTGTCCGCACCCCACAGCAGCAGCAGGTAACGCAAACGCTGCAGACCGGCGGTTGGACGAGCCTGGATCACGGTATAGGCACGCTGAGTATCCAGCTTAACCGATGATACAACCCCAACCGGGTAACCTTCAGGGAAGCGGCCACCGAGCCCGGAAGTTACCAGCACGTCACCGACGCGAATGTCGGTATTGGCTGGCAGATGCTCAAGCTGGAGATCGTCAGTACAGCCGTTACCCGCGGCAATCACGCGAATATCGTTACGCAGTACCTGAATCGGCAGCGCGTGGGTTGCATCACAAATCAGCAGCACCCGGCTGGTCAGTTTTGCGACCGCGACAACCTGGCCGACAACGCCTTTATCGCTGATGACCGGCTGGCCTTCGTAAACACCGTTGACGCTGCCTTTATCGATAACGACCTGATCGCTGTAAGGGTCGTTAACGGTAGAGATAACCTGGGTGACCATTTTCTGCTCATCCTGACGCAGTGGAGAACCCAGCAGCTCGCGCAGGCGCGCGTTTTCCTGCCGGTATTGACCCAGCATCAGCAGTTCACTGTTTTTCAGGATTAGCTCCTGACGCAGAACCCGATTTTCAAGTTCAAGCTGGTCGCGCGAGGCCAGCGTCTGAGACACGCTGTCGAGTAATTCACGGGGACCATTAGAGACAAAATAGAAAGGACTGACGGCAGTATCCATGTATGTTCGAATCTGGCTGAACATACCGAGGCGGCTGTCGGCGATAATGACACCAAGCGCCACCAGCACCGCCAGGATAAGGCGAATCTGTAGCGACGGGCCACGGCTAAAAATTGGCTTCATAGGCTATGCGTATTCCCAAACCAGCAAGCAGGGGCAGCCGAAAGCTCCCCCTGTCCTGTGGCTGTTACTCTTCGCTAAACAAGTCGCCGCCGTGCATGTCGATCATTTCCAGTGCCTTGCCGCCGCCGCGGGCAACACAGGTCAGTGGATCTTCTGCAACTACTACCGGGATACCCGTCTCTTCCATCAGCAGGCGATCGAGGTTACGCAGCAATGCGCCACCGCCGGTCAGTACCATACCGCGTTCGGAGATATCGGAAGCCAGCTCTGGCGGACACTGTTCCAGCGCAACCATAACCGCGCTAACAATACCGGTCAGTGGCTCCTGCAGTGCTTCGAGGATTTCGTTAGAGTTCAGGGTAAAGCCGCGTGGAACACCTTCAGCCAGGTTACGACCGCGAACTTCGATTTCACGCACTTCGTCGCCTGGGTAGGCAGAACCGATTTCGTGCTTGATGCGTTCAGCGGTAGCTTCACCAATCAGAGAACCGTAGTTACGGCGCACATAATTAATAATGGCTTCATCAAAGCGGTCGCCGCCGATGCGCACGGAAGAGGAGTAAACCACGCCGTTCAGGGAGATAACGGCCACTTCGGTGGTACCACCACCGATATCCACAACCATCGAGCCGGTTGCTTCAGAAACCGGCAGGCCTGCGCCAATTGCCGCAGCCATTGGTTCTTCAATCAGGAATACTTCACGTGCACCGGCGCCCTGAGCGGACTCACGGATAGCACGACGTTCAACCTGGGTAGCCCCTACCGGCACGCACACCAGCACGCGCGGGCTTGGGCGCATGAAGCTGTTGCTGTGAACCTGTTTGATAAAGTGCTGCAGCATTTTCTCGGTCACGAAGAAGTCAGCGATAACGCCGTCTTTCATCGGACGAATAGCCGCGATATTGCCCGGCGTACGGCCCAGCATCTGTTTAGCATCATGGCCCACGGCCGCAACGCTTTTCGGCGAGCCGGCACGGTCCTGGCGAATGGCCACGACGGAGGGCTCATTCAGTACGATGCCTTGTCCTTTCACATAAATCAGGGTATTCGCAGTACCCAGGTCAATGGACAGGTCATTGGAAAACATGCCACGAAATTTTTTCAACATACTAAGGGATAATCCTGAAAGCTGGGGCGGATACAAAATCCGCTTACTTTACCAACCACACGCTACAGCGACAAGGCGCAAAAATGTTCTGCAACGGTGAAAAATAGTGCAGTTCACTACGGCTGTTACACTTTTGAAACGTCTTCCTACGTGGCGTTCAGAAATGCAGCAAACGCGGTAGAATAAACGAACAGCTAACAGCAGCAAACCGGTTCATAACGGCTGCGACAATCTGGCCGGCAGGCTGACTAGCCCCCTTAAGATGCAGCGCGCGTTATTCTACGTGAAATAATGGCAAACGGCAGGTTAAACCGAGTATCTTTGTGAATATTTTTTCACATTACTGTCAAGCGGCTGAGATGCGGCGATAAAATCACCTTGTGCCCCTGCCACCCCGTTATCAATCAGCGTCTGCCATTCGCCTCGGGTCCTCACTCCCGTAGCAAAAACACGGGTTCGCGTGCCGTTACAGGCCTCAACCAGGCTCTTAACAAAGAGCTGGTTTTCGGTACGCTTGCCGATGTTTCTGACCAGACCAGGATGCAGCTTGATCAACTCCACATCCAGCTCTTTAATATAGGTTGTGCTGACCACCGTTAACCCCGCCTGGATAACCACCACCCTTGCCCCTAATGCGGTGATTAAGCGAACAACATGTTGTAAACGGCTGATGTGTTGACATACATCTGCCTCAGCAAGTTCAAAAAGAATCCGTGAGCGCTTCGATTTTTCGCACTGCATCAGAGAATCACGCAGCCAGCGCTGGAATGGGGCACGGATCAACGAGTCGACGGTGATTTGAATCGCAAGCGTTTCTTCCGGCCAGAAGTTCAGCAGCGGCAAAAGCCGGGACACCACCTGGCGATCATATTGCTCTGACAAACCGAACTGCCTGACCATCGGCATATACTCTGCCGACAAGACTTCCTGCTCGCCGTCAAAAATACGGCACATGATTTCACGGTGAAGAACGGCACCGTCGCGATCGACCGCAGGTTTCTGGTAAAAACGTGGGCCGCCTTGCTTCAGGATTTGCTCAAGCAAGGTGCGCCACTTCACGTTGCCTCGCCCCTGCTCCGGCAGCTTGTCGTCGTAGACTGACCAGCTGTTTGCCCCCTGGAAAGCGGCATTGCGGGTGGCGATTTCCGCATGTTCCATCACCTGTTCTTTTGTCTGCCCACTGCGCCAGGCGCAAATGCCGATGTGCAGCATATCGCTCCGATCGACCATGCGGGTTGGCGGCAGCGCATCGACGGAATTCAGCAGTTGGCTGGCGATACCGTCGGCCTCTTTTAGGGTACGGTGCGGCAGCAGAACCGCAAAATCGCTGCGGAAATAGCGAGCCAGCAGAGCGCCGGGATAGCGCATCACAAAGGTTGAGAGCAGGTTCACCAAAGTGAATAAATATTCTTCTACCGGGCCGTTGCCCCAGGTCTCTTTTAATAGCTCGAAATCCGGCAGGCGAATAATCATCACCACGCCGTGGGCGCCGACCTGCTCCTGGCCTTCCAGCAGCGTTGCCAGCTGGTTATCAAAGAACAGGCGATTATTCAGCCCGGTTTTAATGTCCTGAGCGGCAAAGGCCCTGATCAGGGTATCCACACGGCTGCGCTGCTCGCCGGCGCTTTGCAAATCTGAAAGTAAGGTATCCAGCGCGCTGCTCACCAGCGGCGGCCACTCATGCACGGTGCCGCGAACCTCCGCCCCACGTTCCCCGCTAATGATTTTCCCGGCCCTTATTTCTAAAAGCTCCTGCCCTGAAAGCTGACGCTTGAGCCAGCGCCCTGCAATGAACAGAACCCCCAGCATAAAAGCGACCGCCGCAGTCAATGGCGTAGTGGTAAACATCGCGTGGTAGTAGACGGAAATCGGGTCACGATAGGTCAAATTCAGGGTCATCCCTGGGTGCTTCATCAGGGCAACATTGAGGGTGCGGTAGGTGTATTGCGTGCCCGTCGGGCGATAGCCCTCGGGTAAAGCGTGCAGGAAAAGGTAGCTTTTATCCGCCAGCAGGCGAATTTCCGTAATATCAACCGGCATCATCAGTTCGCTGAAGCGATCCGCGAGCTGCTGGGGTGAATGTGAAACCAGCTGATTATCAATAATGGTGGCAACGGTCAGGATACGCTGCTGAGTTTTATCATGGACCGAGTTATAGAAGCTTAACAGGCACCCCACCAGCGTTACGATAATCGCAAGCCCGGTGAGAAGGGTGATAAAAGCTGAGAGTTTCGTCGTTAATCGCATCCTTGTGTTAACTCCGGTTAGTGAAAATTAACCACACTCATCATGGGCCCCAAAGGAGGAAGCATTAAATAGCAAAGGTCGACCCCAGGCAAACGAAACCCCTCGGGAATTTCTGAGCATTTATTGCGGTAAGTCGGCTCTTCACATCAGTATCGGAGTATAGTCTGCTAAGATTTTTTTCCCATTGCTACCGACCGAGGAGCGCCCATGCAGGCATTAATCCTGGAACAGTCCGAAGGCCAAACCGTGGCCGCGGTAAAAACTATTGAGCTCGCCACGCTGCCTGAAGGCAACGTTACGGTGGAAATTGATTACTCCAGCCTGAACTATAAAGACGCGCTGGCCATCACCGGCAAAGGCAAAATTATCCGTAATTTCCCGATGGTGCCGGGTATCGACTTTGCAGGCAAAGTCCACGCCAGCGAAGACGCTCGCTTCCAGCCTGGTCAGGCGGTATTACTTACCGGCTGGGGCGTAGGGGAAAACCATTGGGGTGGTCTCGCACAGGCCGCCCGTGTCAACGGTGACTGGCTGGTTGCTATACCGGAAGGTTTAGACGCGCGTAAAGCGATGATCATCGGTACCGCCGGTTTTACCGCCATGCTTTGCGTTATGGCGCTGGAAGACGCGGGCGTGACGCCAGAAAGCGGTGAAATAGTCGTGACCGGCGCAAGCGGCGGAGTGGGCAGCACCGCGGTCGCCCTGCTGCACAAGCTGGGATATAAAGTGGCCGCCGTGTCCGGCCGCGAGAGCACACACGATTACCTCAAGAGCCTTGGCGCTGACCGCATTCTGGGCCGCGACGAGTTTGCCGAAACACGTCCACTGGAAAAACAGCTGTGGGCCGGTGCCGTGGATACCGTGGGCGATAAAGTGCTGGCGAAAGTCCTGGCGCAGATGAACTACGGCGGTTGCGTGGCAGCTTGTGGTTTAGCCGGTGGCTTCGCGCTGCCAACCACCGTGATGCCGTTTATCCTGCGTAACGTTCGCCTGCAGGGCGTGGATTCGGTGATGACGCCGCCGGAACGCCGTGCCGCCGCCTGGGCACGCCTGGTACGCGACCTGCCTGAATCATTTTATCAGCAGGCGACCACCGAAATTGGCCTTGCAGACGCACCAAAGTACGCCAGCGACATCATTAACAACGCCATTCAGGGAAGAACCCTGGTAAAAGTACGCTGATACCGCCTGAGGAGTGACATTCTGTCGCTCCTCAAATTTCAATTTTTCGTGACATATTCGCCGGAACGCTTTCTCTCGGTCATGCTTAGGCTATCGCTACGAGGAGAACGTCATGAAAAAGGTCACCCGGCTCACCGAAGCCGACGTTACGCCAGAATCCGTGTTTATGATGAAGCGCCGCCAGGTGCTGAAGGCTTTGGGCATCAGCGCTGCCGCCCTGTCGCTCCCCCAAACCGCAAACGCCAATATTCTTTCCTGGTTCAAAGGTAACGATCGCCCGGCGGCACCTTCCGGCAAACCCCTGACGTTCAGTAAACCAGAAGAGTATCAGGCAAAGCTGGCGTTGACCCCGGAAGACAAGGTTACCGGCTACAACAACTTCTACGAATTTGGGCTGGATAAGGCCGATCCTGCCGCTAACGCCGGCGGGCTGAAAACCGATCCGTGGCAGATCAAAATCAGCGGCGAGGTGGCTAAACCCATGACGCTGGATCACGACGATCTGTATAAACGCTTCCCGCTCGAAGAACGCATTTACCGCATGCGCTGCGTTGAGGCCTGGTCGATGGTCGTGCCGTGGATTGGCTTCCCGCTCCATAAGCTGCTGGCGATGGTTGAGCCCACCAGCAACGCAAAGTACGTTGCCTTTGAAACGCTTAATGACCCGGAACAAATGCCCGGGCAGAAAGACCGGTTCATCGGCGGTGGCCTGCAATATCCTTATGTAGAAGGATTGCGGCTGGATGAAGCGATGCATCCGCTTACGCTGCTAACGGTGGGCGTTTACGGTAAGGCATTGCCGCCGCAAAACGGCGCGCCGATACGCCTCACTGTGCCGTGGAAATACGGGTTTAAGGGCATTAAATCTATCGTCAGCATCAAGCTGGTCAGCGAACTGCCGCCGACGACCTGGAACCTTGCCGCACCGAATGAATATGGTTTCTACGCGAACGTGAACCCTCACGTCGATCATCCTCGCTGGTCTCAGGCCTCGGAGCGCTTTATCGGCTCGGGTGGTGTACTGGACGTTAAGCGCCAGCCGACGCTGCTGTTTAACGGCTACGCTGACCAGGTAGCTTCGCTTTATCGCGGTCTTAATCTGAAGGAGAACTTCTGAGTGAGACTGACGGTAAAACAGATAACCTGGCTCAAAGTGGCGCTTCATCTCGCCGCTTTCCTGCCCTTCGTCTGGCTGTTTTACGCGGCAAGCCAGGGACTTTTCAGCGCCGATCCGGCGAAAGATATCCAGCATTTTACCGGCAGAATGGCGCTGAAACTGCTGCTGGCAACGCTGCTGATTACGCCGCTGGCACGCTACGCTAAACAGCCGCTATTGATTCGTACCCGCCGCCTGCTGGGCGTCTGGTGCTTTGTCTGGGCGACGCTGCATCTCACCAGCTATTCGCTGCTGGAGCTGGGAATAAGCAATCTTGGCCTGCTTGGCCAGGAGTTGGTGAGCCGCCCTTACCTGACGCTGGGCATCATCTGCTGGATTATCCTGCTGGCGCTGGCCGTCACGTCCACCCAGCGGGCACAGCGTTTTTTAGGCGCCCGTTGGCAGAAACTGCATAACTTCGTCTATCTGGTGGCGATCCTCGCGCCGATTCATTTCCTTTGGTCGGTTAAGATTTTGTCCCCTCAGCCCTTGCTTTATGCGCTGGGCGCTATCATCCTTCTTGCACTTCGCTACAAGAAGTTTCGCCAGTGGTGGCGCTAGCCACAGAGCGTGTGCTTCTCCGCAGAAAAAACATCAATCGGTACCGTTCTCCGGATACCGGTTGATCATCTTCCCTGATAAGACCAGTATTTAGCTGCCAAATGCTACGAAATCGTTATAATGTGCGACTTCGGTTTTTTCTGACGCCCATTTTCGGCTCGAAAAGGTGACAACCGGAAAACTTAGGTATATTTTGTAAATTGCCTACTAATTGCAGGAGATGGCAGCACGATGTCGGGTGAATTTCACATTTTGCTTTTGAATGGCCCTAATCTGAACATGCTGGGCACGCGGGAGCCGGACAAGTACGGCCACCAAACGTTAGCAGAAATTGTTAACACGCTTGAGGCAGAGGCAACAAACCTTGGCGTAACGCTCAGCCACCTGCAATCTAACGCGGAGTATGCGTTGATTGACCGAATTCATCAGGCCAAAGACACTGTCGACTTTATCCTGATTAATCCGGCCGCGTTCACGCATACCAGCGTTGCGCTGCGCGATGCGTTACTGGCGGTGGATATCCCGTTTATCGAGATTCACCTCAGCAATGTGCACGCACGTGAACCGTTTCGCCATCATTCATATCTTTCAGATAAGGCCGTCGGCGTGATCTGCGGATTAGGCGCTGATGGCTATTCATATGCACTACAGACGGCGGTAAAACGCCTGTCAAAATCCATCTAAACAAAGAGTACGGAACCCACTCATGGATATTCGTAAGATTAAAAAACTGATCGAGCTGGTTGAAGAATCAGGCATCGCTGAACTGGAAATTTCTGAAGGCGAAGAGTCTGTACGTATCAGCCGCTCACCGGCAAACGCTGGTTTCCCAATGATGCAACAGGCCTACGCTGCGCCAATGTACCAGCCTCAGCCACAACCGGGTCTGGCCCAGGCCGTTGCGCCAGCCGCAACCCCAGCCATGGAAGCCCCTGCAGCTGCTGAAGTCAGTGGTCACATCGTACGTTCCCCAATGGTCGGTACCTTCTACCGTACCCCAAGCCCTGACGCAAAAGCGTTCGTGGAAGTGGGCCAGAAAGTTAACGTTGGCGATACCCTGTGCATCGTTGAAGCAATGAAAATGATGAACCAGATCGAATCTGATAAAGCCGGTGTGGTGAAAGCGATTCTGATTGAAAATGGTCAGCCGGTAGAATTTGACGAGCCGCTGGTCGTCATCGAGTAACGAGGCGAACATGCTGGATAAAATTGTCATCGCCAACCGCGGCGAGATTGCCCTGCGTATTCTTCGTGCCTGTAAAGAACTGGGCATCAAGACCGTCGCCGTGCACTCAAGCGCGGATCGCGATCTGAAACACGTATTACTGGCGGATGAGACGGTCTGTATCGGCCCGGCTCCGTCCGTAAAAAGCTATCTGAACATCCCGGCCATCATCTCCGCGGCGGAAATCACCGGCGCGGTAGCGATTCACCCGGGCTATGGCTTCCTGTCTGAAAACGCCAACTTTGCCGAGCAGGTTGAGCGCTCCGGCTTTATCTTCATCGGTCCGAAAGCTGAAACTATCCGCCTGATGGGCGACAAAGTTTCCGCGATCACCGCGATGAAGCAGGCTGGCGTACCGACGGTACCAGGCTCTGACGGCCCACTGGACGGCGACATGGATAAAAACCGTGCCCATGCGAAACGCATCGGCTACCCGGTTATTATCAAAGCGTCCGGCGGCGGCGGCGGTCGTGGCATGCGCGTAGTGCGCGGCGACGCGGAACTCGAGCAATCCATCAACATGACCCGTGCGGAAGCCAAAGCGGCTTTCAACAACGACATGGTTTACATGGAGAAATACCTCGAGAACCCACGCCATATCGAGATTCAGGTGCTGGCCGACGGCCAGGGTCATGCTATCTATCTGGCCGAGCGTGACTGCTCCATGCAGCGCCGCCACCAGAAAGTTGTTGAAGAAGCGCCAGCGCCGGGCATCACGCCTGAGCTGCGTAAATTCATCGGCGACCGCTGTGCAAAAGCCTGTATCGACATTAACTACCGCGGCGCAGGGACCTTCGAGTTCCTGTTCGAAAACGGCGAGTTCTATTTCATCGAAATGAACACCCGTATTCAGGTAGAACACCCGGTTACCGAAATGATCACCGGCGTGGACCTGATCAAAGAGCAGCTGCGCATTGCTGCCGGTCAGCCGCTGTCCATCAAACAGGAAGACGTTCACGTTACCGGCCATGCGGTGGAATGCCGTATCAACGCCGAAGACCCGAACACCTTCCTGCCAAGCCCGGGCAAAATCACGCGCTTCCATGCGCCTGGTGGTTTTGGCGTGCGTTGGGAATCGCATATCTACGCCGGCTACACCGTACCGCCGTACTACGATTCAATGATTGGGAAGCTCATCTGCTACGGCGAAACGCGTGAAGTGGCTATTGCCCGCATGAAAAACGCCCTGGCGGAACTGATTATCGATGGCATCAAAACCAACATCGAGCTGCAGACCAAAATCATGAACGACGAAAACTTCCAGCACGGTGGAACTAACATCCACTATCTGGAGAAGAAACTCGGTCTTCAGCACTAAGTTTCCGTTGAACATGTCGACAAAAGGCCGGATCTCCGGCCTTTTCTTTTTGTATTCCCCCGCTGGATGGATGCGTTACAATCCCCGCTTTCCGCGAACTCAAGGGACAAAAATGGACAAGCGTTTTGTTCAGGCCCATAAAGAAGCGCGCTGGGCGCTCTGGCTGACCCTGCTTTATCTTGCCGCGTGGTTAGTGGCTGCTTACTTACCTGATAATGCCCAGGGCATCACCGGGTTACCGCACTGGTTCGAGATGGCCTGCCTGCTGGTGCCGCTGCTGTTTATCCTGCTTTGCTGGCTGATGGTGAAAACCATTTTCCGCGATATTCCTCTGGGAGATGACCATGCAAAATGAAGTCATTGCCGTGCTGGTTGTCTACCTGATAGCGGTCTTTGGTCTCTCCTTCTACGCCATGCGCCAACGCAGCTCCGGCACTTTCCTGAGCGAGTATTTCCTCGGGAGCCGTTCGATGGGCGGTTTTGTGCTGGCAATGACGCTCACCGCCACCTATATCAGCGCCAGTTCGTTTATTGGCGGGCCTGGCGCCGCCTATAAATACGGCCTCGGCTGGGTGCTGCTGGCGATGATTCAGATCCCGACGATCTGGCTTTCTCTGGGGATCCTGGGGAAAAAGTTCGCCATCCTGGCGCGCCGCTATAACGCCATTACCCTCAACGACATGCTGCAGGCTCGCTATCAGAATCGGGCCGTCGTCTGGATTGCCAGCGTCAGCCTGCTGGTCGCCTTTGTGGGCGCAATTGCCGTGCAGTTCATCGGTGGCGCAAGGCTGCTGGAAACGGCAGCGGGCATAAAATACGAAACCGGCCTGCTGATTTTCGGGATAACCATCGCCCTGTATACCGCCTTCGGCGGCTTCCGCGCCAGCGTACTCAACGACACCATGCAGGGCATGGTGATGCTGATAGGCACCATCGTTCTGCTGGTTGGCGTTGTTCACGCCGCGGGCGGATTAGGGAACGCGGTACAGACGTTAGAGCATATCGATCCGAAACTGGTGAGCCCGCAGGGCGCGGGCGATATTCTGACGCCAACCTTTATGACGTCCTTCTGGGTGCTGGTCTGTTTCGGCGTTATCGGCCTGCCGCACACGGCGGTGCGCTGTATCTCCTATAAGGACAGTAAGGCCGTACACCGCGGAATTATTATCGGCACCATTGTGGTCGCCATTCTTATGCTGGGCATGCACCTTGCCGGCGCGCTGGGCAGAGCGGTTATTCCGGGGCTGACGGTGCCAGACCTGGTGATCCCAACCCTGATGATGCAGGTTCTTCCCCCGTGGGCAGCTGGGTTATTCCTGGCCGCGCCAATGGCCGCCATTATGTCCAACGTTAACGCGCACCTGCTGCAGGCATCGGCGACAATCGTGAAAGACCTGTGGCTCAGTGCAAGTCCGGCTAAAATTCGTCATGAAAGCCGCCTGAAGCGCATCTCCACTACCACGACGCTGGTGCTGGGCCTGCTGATGATGCTGGCAGCCTGGCGCCCGCCGGAGATGATTATCTGGCTCAACCTGCTGGCCTTCGGCGGCCTTGAGGCCGTTTTCCTGTGGCCGCTGGTGCTGGGCCTCTACTGGGAGAAAGCCAACGCCGCAGGCGCGCTAAGCGGCATGATTGTCGGCGGCGTGCTGTACGCGGTGCTCGCCAGCTTCAGCCTCCAGCTCTTCGGCTTCCACCCGATTGTGCCGTCGCTGCTATTAAGCTTGCTGGCGTTCCTGATAGGTAACCGATTTGGTCATACCGTTCCGGAACCCCTTCTTGTTTCCACTACTGATAAATAAAGAGTTTCGCCATGCCATGGATCCAACTGAAAATTAACACCACCGGCGGCAACGCTGAAAGCCTGGGCGATGCGCTGATTGAAAGCGGAGCGGTTTCCGTCACCTTCCAGGACACCCACGACACGCCGGTCTTTGAGCCGCTGCCTGGCGAAACCCGCCTTTGGGGCGACACCGACGTTATCGGCCTGTATGACGCAGAAACCGACATGGAAGAAGTCGTGGCTATGCTGGAGAACTGTCCTTTGCTGGGCCAGGGCTTCCACCACAAAGTGGAGCAGCTGGAAGACAAAGACTGGGAGCGCGAATGGATGGATAACTTCCACCCGATGCGCTTTGGCGAACGCCTGTGGATTTGCCCAAGCTGGCGTGATGTGCCGGACGAAAACGCCGTCAACGTGATGCTCGATCCGGGCCTGGCGTTTGGCACCGGAACTCACCCAACGACCTCGCTGTGCCTCGAATGGCTCGACGGCCTGGACCTGGCCGGCAAAACCATTATCGACTTCGGCTGCGGCTCCGGGATCCTGGCCATTGCCGCCCTGAAATTGGGTGCCGCAAAAGCCATCGGCATTGATATCGACCCACAGGCGATTCAGGCCAGCCGTGACAACGCCGAACGCAACGGCGTTTCAGAGCGTCTTGAGCTTTACCTGCCAAAAGACCAGCCAGAAGCCATGAGCGCCGACGTGGTGGTCGCCAACATCCTCGCAGGCCCTTTACGTGAGTTAGCGCCGTTAATCAGCGTGCTGCCGGTTGAGGGCGGTTTCCTGGGCCTTTCTGGCGTACTGGCCAGCCAGGCCGAAGGCGTTTGCGAAGCTTACGCTGATAAATTCACCCTCGACCCTGTCGCGGAAAAAGAAGAGTGGTGCCGCATCACCGGTCGTAAGCACAGCTGATGAAAATAACGGCATACGGCGCTGCTGCCGTGTGTCGTTTTTAGCCAGTTTTAGTGGGCAATCAGCATCCAAAAATGAGAGCTTGTTCGCATAAAAAACCCAAAACTGACCATAAAAACAGCGGTTTATATGGTAAAAACACTCTGTCAGACAGCATATTTCTGCTAACTTTCAGGAAAATTTAAAACAACACGAAATAAACGAAAAATCCTAACCCACTGATTAAATGAATTAATTACCAATTAAGGCCGCGCTTGTTGCCGCTTCATTGATCTGTGACAGAGGATTGTTCAAAGTTTGGCCTTTCATCTCGTGCAAAAAATGCGTAATATACGCCGCCTTGCAGGCACAGTATGGTCATTTCTTAACTCATGCGCATCGGACACCACCAGCTCAGAAATCGCCTGATCGCAGCACCTATGGCTGGCATTACTGACAGACCATTCAGGACGCTGTGCTACGAGATGGGAGCAGGGTTAACCGTTTCCGAGATGATGTCCTCTAACCCAGAAGTTTGGGCGAGCGATAAGTCCCGTTTACGGATGGTACATGTGGATGAACCGGGTATTCGCACCGTGCAAATTGCCGGTAGCGTACCTGAAGAGATGGCAGAAGCCGCGCGTATAAACGTGGCTAATGGCGCCCAGATTATTGATATCAATATGGGTTGTCCGGCAAAAAAGGTGAATCGTAAGCTGGCAGGTTCAGCCCTTCTGCAGTACCCGAGTCTGGTAAAGGACATCGTGACGACGGTAGTGAAGGCAGTGGATGTTCCTGTGACGTTGAAAATTCGTACCGGCTGGGAGCCCGCGCACCGTAACTGTGTAGAGATTGCCCAACTGGCTGAAGACTGTGGGATTCAGGCTCTGACAATTCATGGACGCACACGCGCCTGTTTATTCCAGGGCGATGCTGAATACGACAGCATTCGGGCAGTTAAGCAGAAAGTTTCCATTCCGATTATCGCGAATGGTGACATTACTGACCCGCTTAAAGCCAGAGCTGTACTTGACTATACGGGGGCTGATGCCCTGATGATAGGCCGTGCGGCTCAGGGAAGACCCTGGATCTTTCGGGAAATCCAGCATTATCTGGACACTGGAGAGCTGCTACCGCCCTTGCCTCTGGCAGAGGTGAAGCGCTTACTTTGCTCGCACATTCGGGAACTGCATAGCTTTTATGGCGATGTAAAAGGTTACCGAATTGCACGTAAACACGTCTCCTGGTATCTCCAGGAGCACGCTCCAAATGACCAGTTTCGGCGCACATTCAACGCCATTGAGGATGCCAGCGTACAGCTGGAGGCGTTGGAGGCATACTTCGAAAATTTTGCGTAAACAGAAATAAAGAGCTGACAGAACTATGTTCGAACAACGCGTAAATTCTGACGTACTGACCGTTTCTACCGTTAACTCTCAGGATCAGGTAACCCAAAAACCCCTGCGTGATTCCGTGAAACAGGCACTGAAGAACTATTTTGCTCAACTGAACGGTCAGGATGTGAACGACCTGTATGAGCTGGTACTGGCTGAAGTAGAACAGCCATTGTTGGACATGGTGATGCAATACACCCGTGGCAACCAGACCCGTGCTGCCCTGATGATGGGCATCAACCGCGGTACGCTGCGTAAGAAATTGAAAAAATACGGCATGAACTGATACTAATCAGCGAGTGTTGTGAAAAGGCGCGAACCGGCATGGGGAAGCGCCTTTTTTCTTTTATTCACCTGAGACCTGACGTTTTTCATCATCATTTGCCGCTGCTGAGCTATTTCCTTCACTTTGTTTACACTGCACACGCTTTGCAATTATTCCCCAATCCTGTGGTCTGATACGCAGTGGTAAAATAGCCACATTCACTCCGGCACAGCATCCGAGAAAGCTTCGTACCTTTATGGGCACCTACGAGAGCGATCCCTGTTCCGGCGTTTGGTTCAAACGAGGTCCAAAATGACTAAATTCATCGCCGCTGCGTTGCTCACCACGTTTCTGGCAGGCTGCGCGACCGAGTCTCCTTGCGTACCGGTCTATGATGACCAGGGACGCCTGGTGCACACCAATACCTGTATGAAAGGCACCACCCAGGATAACTGGGAAACCGCAGGCGCAATTGCCGCCGGCACTGCCGCCGTGGCAGGCGTTGCCCTGGGTATCGTGGCGTTAACCAAATAAGCCTTTCTTCATATCAAAGCGCGAGCCTCTCGCGCTTTTTTGTTTATTCTTCCTGCAACATCTGAATCATTTTGCTCTGAAATGCGCCGTTAGTTGCAGTATTGCACTCTTTCGGAGCGTTCACCGTTCGCTCTCTTCATTTATTTCAGCCGTCTCCTGCATCCGACACTCCGCGTAAACCTGGCATCCCCTTTGCTTTACCGAATATGACTCGGGCATTTGCTACGAACAGGGATACGGCGTCTCCCGGACGCCATTACGCCAATAACGATAATTTCGCCACACAGGATGCATTTATGAAGAAGATGATGATCGCCACTCTGGTCGCTACCGGTACGCTGTTCGCGATGGCTAATCAGGCTCATGCAGGCACCACGCTGGATGCCGTAAAAAAGAAGGGCTTCGTGCAATGCGGGATCAGTGACGGCCTGCCGGGCTTTTCTTACGCTGACGGCAGCGGCAAATTTACCGGTATCGACGTAGATGTTTGCCGCGGCGTGGCGGCGGCCGTGTTCGGCGATGCTTCTAAAGTCAAATACACCCCGCTGACGGCGAAAGAACGTTTTACTGCGCTGCAGTCCGGCGAGGTCGATATTCTTTCCCGTAACACCACCTGGACTTCCTCTCGTGACGCAGGCATGGGGATGGTCTTTACCGGCGTCACATATTACGACGGCATCGGCTTCCTGACCCACAATAAAGCCGGCCTGAAGAGTGCTAAAGAGCTCGACGGCGCAACCGTATGCATTCAGGCAGGAACGGATACCGAGCTGAACGTCGCCGACTACTTCAAAGCCAATAACATGAAGTACACGCCGGTGACATTTGACCGCTCAGATGAGTCGGCAAAAGCACTGGAGTCCGGGCGCTGCGATACCCTGGCCTCAGATCAGTCCCAGCTGTATGCCCTGCGCATCAAGCTCAGCAACCCGGCCGAATGGCTCGTCCTGCCAGAAGTTATATCTAAAGAGCCTCTCGGGCCTGTTGTCCGCCGCGGCGACGATGACTGGTTCTCTATTGTGCGCTGGACGCTGTTTGCCATGTTGAATGCCGAAGAGATGGGCATCAGCTCTAAAAACGTTGACCAGATGGCCGCTAACCCAACCACGCCCGATATGGCTCACCTGCTAGGGAAAGAAGGCGATTTCGGCAAAGACCTGAAGCTGGATAACAAGTGGGCCTACAACATCGTGAAGCAGGTAGGTAACTACGCAGAGATCTTCGAGAGCAACGTCGGGGCCCAAAGTCCGCTGAAAATCAAACGTGGCCAGAACAACCTGTGGAACAACGGCGGTATTCAGTACGCCCCGCCGGTTCGCTAAGCGAAATACCAGAACAGGGCACTGCTCGGTGCGGTGCCCAGGATCTATGTTCCTGTTACTGAGGTTTGCTTATGCGTCATCACCGCCCAGCCGTGAAGGCCGACTTATCTTTTTCTAACCCTTCGGTTCGCGCCTGGCTGTATCAGATAGTCGCCATTAGTTTTGTGATTGGCGTGGCCGTTTATCTGATTCACAACACCATCACCAATCTGGATAGCCGCGGTATTACCTCCGGCTTTGCCTTTCTCGATCGCGCCGCCGGATTTGGCATCGTCCAGCATCTGATTGACTACGACCAGGGGGACACCTACGGAAAAGTCTTCGTTGTCGGGCTCCTGAATACCCTGCTGGTCTCCGTACTCTGTATCGTGTTTGCCACGTTTATTGGCTTCTTTGTGGGCCTGGCACGGCTCTCTGATAACTGGCTGGTGCGTAAGCTTTCTACCTTTTATATAGAGACGTTTCGCAACATCCCCCCGCTGCTGCAAATTTTCTTCTGGTACTTTGCCGTTCTGCGTAATCTGCCGGGCCCACGCCAGGCTTTGGATGCTTTCAGCCTGATGTATTTGAGCAATCGCGGGCTGTCTCTTCCGGCCCCGGTTATAGGGGAAGGCCTGCTGGCATTTTCTGCTGCCGTGCTGCTTGCGCTTCTCGTCTCTGCGGGACTGTATCGCTATAACAAAATGCATCAGATGAAGACCGGGCAAATTCGTCGTACCTGGCCCGTGACGATCGCGCTGATCGTTGCCCTGCCCCTCATTGCACATTTGATCTTCGGCGCGGCGTTGCATTGGGATATTCCCGCTCTGCACGGCTTTAACTTCCGCGGCGGGATTGTGCTTATCCCTGAACTCGCGGCTTTAACGCTGGCGCTTTCGGTCTATACCTCGGTCTTTATTGCCGAAATCATTCGCTCGGGTATTCAATCGGTCCCTTATGGCCAGCATGAAGCCGCCCTGTCCCTCGGTTTGCCTAAGCAGGTGACGCTGCGGCAGGTGATCGTGCCTCAGGCGCTGAGAGTCATTATCCCGCCATTGACCAGCCAGTATCTGAACATCGTCAAAAACTCCTCTCTGGCGGCGGCGATTGGTTATCCGGATATGGTCTCTCTGTTTGCCGGTAGCGTACTGAACCAGACGGGACAGGCAATCGAAACCATCGCTATCACAATGTCCGTTTATCTGGTTATCAGCCTCGTTATCTCGCTGCTGATGAACGTCTATAACCGCCGTATTGCCCTGGTTGAGCGCTAAGGAATGTCGATGATTAAAGTTCTGAAGGCGCACAGTGCCCGCCCGACAGGCAACTCTGCAGAGCGAGTCTGGCGATGGATGCGTAAAAACCTCTTCTCCAGCTGGTTGAATACCCTGCTTACGCTGCTGTGTTTCAGCTTGATGTGGGTGCTTATCCCTCCGCTGCTGAACTGGGCAGTTTTCCAGGCGAACTGGGTAGGCGAGACCAGAGCCGACTGCACTAAAGGCGGGGCATGCTGGGTGTTTATCCACGAACGTTTCGGCCAGTTCATGTACGGGCTTTACCCTCACGAGTGGCGCTGGCGAATCAACCTTGCGCTTATCATTGGGCTGCTTTCCGTTGCGGTCATGTTCTGGAAATCGCTCCCTCATCGCGGCCGCTATATTGCCTGCTGGGCAGTAGCTTATCCGGTCGTCGTCTGGTGGCTGATGTACGGTGGCTTTTTAGGTCTGGAACGTGTTGAAACACGTCTCTGGGGCGGCTTAACGCTCACCCTGATCGTGGCATCGGTCGGCATTGCAGGAGCATTACCGCTGGGTATTTTGCTGGCGCTGGGCAGGCGTTCACGCATGCCGGTAGTGAGAGTGCTCTCGATAATGTTTATCGAATTTTGGCGTGGTGTACCGCTGATTACGGTGCTCTTTATGTCTTCGGTGATGCTGCCGCTATTTCTCCCGGAAGGCACCACCATCGATAAACTGATTCGGGCGCTGGTCGGGGTGATTTTGTTCCAGTCTGCCTATGTCGCAGAGGTGGTTCGCGGCGGGCTGCAGGCTTTGCCGAAAGGGCAATATGAGGCAGCGGAGTCACTGGCTCTCGGCTACTGGAAGACGCAAGGATTAGTGATATTACCGCAGGCGCTAAAGCTGGTGATCCCGGGTCTGGTAAACACGATTATTGCGCTGTTCAAAGATACCAGTCTGGTGATCATCATCGGCCTGTTCGATCTGTTCAGTAGCGTCCAGCAGGCAACGGTTGATCCGGCCTGGCTGGGGATGTCGACAGAAGGCTACGTCTTTGCCGCCATCGTCTATTGGATTTTCTGTTTTAGCATGTCGCGCTATAGCCAGCATCTGGAAAAGCGCTTCCACACCGGCCGTACGCCGCACTAAGGATTATCATGAGTAAAATGACACCGCAGGCTGCCGACACGATGATCACGCTGGAAAACGTGAATAAGTGGTATGGTCAATTCCATGTTTTAAAAGACATTAATCTCAATGTGAAGCAGGGTGAGCGTATCGTATTGTGCGGGCCATCGGGCTCCGGAAAATCCACCACGATTCGCTGCATCAACCATCTTGAAGAGCATCAGCAGGGGCGTATTGTCGTCGATGGAACAGAGCTGAATGACGATCTGCGGAATATAGAAAAAGTCCGTACCGAAGTCGGCATGGTCTTCCAGCACTTTAACCTGTTCCCGCATTTAACCGTCCTGCAGAACTGCACTCTGGCCCCTGTCTGGGTTCGTAAGATGCCTAAGAAAGAGGCCGAGGCGCTGGCGATGCATTATCTCGAGCGAGTGAGAATCTCCGAACACGCGCATAAATTCCCAGGGCAAATATCGGGAGGCCAGCAGCAACGTGTGGCCATTGCCCGCTCACTGTGTATGAAACCCAAAATCATGCTTTTTGACGAGCCAACTTCGGCACTTGACCCGGAAATGGTGAAAGAAGTGTTGGACACCATGATAGGGCTGGCAGAATCCGGCATGACAATGCTCTGCGTCACGCACGAAATGGGTTTTGCCCGCACCGTAGCTGACCGGGTTATCTTTATGGATCGCGGAGAGATCGTAGAACAGGCCCCGCCTGAAGAGTTTTTTGCCCATCCGAAATCAGAAAGAACGCGAGCTTTCTTGTCTCAGGTTATCCATTAAACGACAAAGGCCGCTGATGCGGCCTTTTTTATGGTGTTTTCCGAATTCAGAAAACAAAAAACAAAAAACCCCAGCTAATAAGCTGAGGTTTTTTGTTTTATTTGATGCCTGACAGTTCCCTACTCTCGCATGGGGAGACCCCACACTACCATCGGCGCTACGGCGTTTCACTTCTGAGTTCGGCATGGGGTCAGGTGGGACCACCGCGCTACGGCCGTCAGGCAAATTCTTTTCTACGTGCCGAACTTAAACCTAAAAACTGGTGCTGATACCCAGAGTCGAACTGGGGACCTCACCCTTACCAAGGGTGCGCTCTACCAACTGAGCCATATCAGCACGCTTAATTTGATGCCTGGCAGTTGATGAACTTGCGTTCACCCTACGGGCCGCTGCTTCGCAGCGTTCAGACTCACCTTTCGGTTCGTCAGTCCTACTCTCTGAGAGTAGTGAACTGCCTCGTATTACTGACCATTACTGCTAATTTGATGCCTGGCAGTTCCCTACTCTCGCATGGGGAGACCCCACACTACCATCGGCGCTACGGCGTTTCACTTCTGAGTTCGGCATGGGGTCAGGTGGGACCACCGCGCTACGGCCGCCAGGCAAATTCTGTTATTGACCGTCATGCATCCGCATAACCATCAATTTAATCCTGAACTAAGCTGAAAATTTACTCTTTCTCTCTAATTTCTCTCAAAACACCTTCGGTGTTGTAAGGTTAAGCCTCACGGATCATTAGTACTGGTTAGCTCAACGTATCGCTACGCTTACACACCCAGCCTATCAACGTCGTAGTCTTCAACGTTCCTTCAGGACCCTTAAAGGGTCAGGGAGAACTCATCTCGGGGCAAGTTTCGCGCTTAGATGCTTTCAGCGCTTATCTTTTCCGCATTTAGCTACCGGGCAATGCCATTGGCATGACAACCCGAACACCAGTGATGCGTCCACTCCGGTCCTCTCGTACTAGGAGCAGCCCCCCTCAATTCTCCAGCGCCCACGGCA
>Ga0209281_1000280_pt1 | contig 96704 bp, 78 predicted proteins | sample MedtruBG_FD_187514 | JGI IMG/M metagenome (GOLD analysis project Ga0209281, IMG submission 187514) | Root nodule microbial communities of legume samples collected from California, USA - Medicago truncatula BG (SPAdes) (version 2) | ecosystem: Host-associated > Plants > Roots > Nodule | place...
TTCTTTAAAAGTTTGGTTGGTGTTAGAGTTGCTATACAAAATTTCATTGAAACAATAAATAAAGCTCCTACACAAACAATAGACAGGCTATGTGCTAAAATGTAGAAACTTTATTAGAACTTATATATAATTTTGAAAACTAAAAATTTATATGAATTAAAAGTGCGCCTCAAAATCAAACGCACTTTTAAATATTCTACATCACCTGATGTCCTATCTCATAATTATATAATTATTTTCTAAGAATTCCTCTGTTCTTTCTGCAACTTTTTTCATTATTGAAACTGCTTCAACAGGATACTTTCCACTAGCTGTTTCTCCACTGAGCATAACAGCATCAGTTCCATCTAATACTGCATTTGCCACATCAGAAACTTCTGCTCTAGTAGGTCTTGGGTTATTACTCATTGATTCTAACATTTGTGTAGCTGTAATAACTTGTTTCCCTGCCTTATTGCATCTACGTATAATCATTTTTTGTACAAAAGGTACCTCTTCTAGTGGTATTTCTACTCCTAAATCACCTCTTGCAACCATAATTCCATCAGATGCTTCAATGATTTCTGCAATATTATTTACACCTTCATGATTCTCTATCTTAGAGAATACTTTAATATGTCCACCACCATTTTCACTTAATACCTTTTTAACTTCTAAAACATCCGCTGCCTTTCTGACAAAAGAAGCTGCAACAATATCTACTCCCATATTTATACCAAACTTTAAATCTTCAAAATCTTTCTCGCCTATAGCAGGTAATTTAGTAACAACCCCTGGTACATTAACATTCTTATAATTACCAATAGTTCCTGTATTCTTTACAATGCAATGTATCTTGTTTTCATTTATTTCTTTAATTTCTAAACCTATCAGACCGTCTGCAATTAGAATTGAATCTCCTATCTTTACATCCTTATATAAATCTGTGTAACTAATAGAGCAAGTTGTTTCATCTCCTATTATATCATCTCCACATAAAACAGTATAAGATGAACCTTCTACTAAGGTTACACTATCCCCATCGAACTTTCCTGTTCTAACTTCTGGTCCCTTAGTATCTAATAATATTTCTATAGGCTTGTTCAGTTCTGATCTAAGTTCTTTTACTAAATTAATTTTGCTTCCATTCTCCTCGTAGCTTCCGTGAGAAAAATTGTGTCTTGAAATATCCATTCCAGAATTTATTAATTTGATTATTACCTCTTTACTATCACTTGCCGGTCCTAATGTGCATATAATTTTCGTTTTTCCCATTTACATTTCTCCTATCTTATATTATTAATTTTAAAAAAACATCTGCATAAATAAATTTATACAGATGTTTATCTATTATAATAAATTCATAAGCCTTACTATATTTTCAGATGTCTTTTCAATATTTTCTTGTCCTTTCACTAAAGCTTCCTCTAAAGAAGTTGCTCCTTTAGTGATACCAAATATTGAATCTATTCCATTTTCATGTAAAACCTCTATACCGTCACCAACTCTTCCAGCCAATGCAATTACTGGTTTATTATGTTTCTTTGCAACTTTTGCAACACCTAAAGGAGTCTTACCATATTGAGTTTGAAAATCTATACTTCCTTCTCCAGTCCAAACCATATCTGCATCTTTTACCTTTTCTTCTAGTCCAGCATATTCAATTACCATTTCAATACCTTTTTTCAAATTACCATTTAAGAATGCCATAAGACCAGCTCCAAGCCCACCTGCTGCTCCAGCTCCTGGGACATCTAGCACATCTTTTACAAATTGTTTTTTAATTATATCTGCATAGTGTCTTAAATTGTCATCTAATATTGATACCATTTCTCTGGTGGCTCCTTTTTGTGGGCCATATACATTTGAAGCTCCACTTTCTCCACAAAGTGGATTACTAACATCACAAGCTACTTCTACAACGACATCTTTCAATCTAATATCAAAATTACTTAAATCAATACTACTTAGTTTTCCTAATTCTCCTCCACCGAAAGCTAATTCATCGCCTTGTTTATCTAGCAATTTTCCACCAAGTGCTTGAATAACTCCAGCTCCGCCATCATTAGTAGCACTTCCGCCAATACCTATTAATAGTTTTTTCACTCCATGGTCTAAGCAAGCCTTGATAAGCTGGCCAGTGCCATAAGTTGTAGTTAATAATGGATTTCTTTTTTCTGGATGTACTAGTTGTATTCCACTAGCACTAGCCATTTCTAATATTCCTACTTCTCCATCTCCTAAAATACCATACTGTGCTTCTACTTTATTTCCAAGTGGCCCAACTACTTCTATGGAATGTATTTTTCCATTAGTAGCATCTACCAATGACTGCATAGTTCCTTCTCCACCATCAGCCATAGGTATATGTATACAACTAATACTACTATTCGCTTTTTTTATTCCTCTTTCCATTGCTTCACAAACTTCTTTTGCTGTCATACTTTCCTTAAAAGAATCTGGTGCTAATGCAATAACTAAATCTTTTTTCATTTTTAACTCTCCTAACTTACATTTCTATATTTTGTGGGATTATTAACCATAAACCTTTAAATTCTAAATTATCCTAAAAATCCATATACGATTGTTGCTACAATACACATAGCTCCACCGATCATAGATTCAAGTGGCATTAACTTCATGCGTTCTTTAATATCCATTTTCACAGAATCTGCTGTAGTATGGAAGAAGGTACCATGTGGTAAGTGGTCAATTACTATCGCACCTGTATGAACCATAATAGCTGCGTTTAATGGAGCTACTCCCATAGCTAATATTGCTTTCCCAAAGCTACCAGCTGCTACAAGTGATCCTGTTGATGTTGATGCAGTAGCTCCTGCCATTAATATTCCTGATATTGGTGCTAAAAATACTCCTGAAATACCTGTTGTTTGAATACAGTATACTACTGCATCACTTAAGTTAGATTTAGAAATGATACCTGCTATTGCTCCTGCTCCAATTAATATAACTGCTGTACCTGTCATTTTATTTAAACCTGAAGTTGTGTAAGGAATAAACTTATTAAATTTCCCCATGGCAATTAACCCTATCATACCTGCAAGTGGTAGTATAATCAATGAATCAATTTTAATTGCTGCGAGTGCTGGTATGTTCAACATGCTTCCAATAGGACTAATTGCTAACAATACAATAGCTACCATTGGAGCTACCATTGCTTTACCAAAACTTGTTTTTTCCTTAATAGTTGTTATAGTCGCTTCTGATTCTTTTGTAGTAATGTCTTTAATTGCTTCTCCTCTTTTGTTTAGCAATGTAGCAACAAAATATGTCACTACTAATCCTACTACTGCTGGTATAAATCCTCTCATCATTACTTGTGCTAAATCTACATCAAACCCTTTTGCTACTGCAATAGTATTTGGATTAGGCGACATTATGTTTCCAGCCTTACCTCCACCTATCATAGCTAAAAGTATTGCAGATTTAGTAAGTCCTGCTTTTTTTGCTACAGATAATGCTATTGGTGCAACTATAATAACTGAAACTGTAATAAATACACCTACAGCAGTAATAACCATAGTCGCCAAAGCTATTGCGAGTAGTGCTTTTTTCTCACCAAGTTTTTCTACTATAGTCTCTGCAATTTTTTCTGCTGCACCGGATTCAATCAAAATTCCTGCGAGTACTCCTGCTGCGAGTACTCGAACTACTGCACCCATTACACTACTAGTACCATCAATAACAGCTTGTGTTGTTTGAGCTAAGCTAGCACCTCCAATTAATCCTCCTATAATAGCACCTCCAAAAAGTGCATACACAGGGTTTACTTTTCTTAAAATTAGTATTATAGCTATTGCTAATCCAATAATTGCTCCACTCCAATGAATAATTGCCATTTTAAATCCTCCTTAGTTATATTATTTTTAATTTATAAATATATTAACTATAAGTCGTTAACGTTTACTTAACTTATGTATTAATAATAATATATTTATTATTCCCTTGATATTGTTTACTTAACGTTTTTCTTTGTTCATTTGCACAACATATTTTATATTATTAGACACAATATCCATTTTTTATAGTTAATTAATATAATAAAATTTTTTATATAAAAGAGAGGCATTTCAAATGATTTTTAATCATTTTGAAACACCTCATTTTGTATCTATTGGTCGCCATTTATCACAACTTCTATTTCCACTGTTTCAGAATTCATAATAAGACCATGTGCTTTTATATTTTCCGGAAGTAGAGTTTAATTTAATCCCTAATTAAAATTACTTTTAATACCTATTGCAATTAAAACCGATCTTGGTTCCATTTCAATCCTATTAAGAATTGAAGGCATTTCCTTAACTGACTCAATAAAATCATTTCCACTCGTCATACCAGTATTTATTGCCATACGCCATTCAAAGTTACTAGGTAAATCTGGCAATCTCACATATTGTTTTTCCCAGTAAGAGTTAATTCCAATATACACAATATCATCTTGATCAACTTCTTCATTTAAACCTGCAAACATAATGCCAAGTACCCAGGCTTTCCTTGATGAATCTATATACCATGGCTCATTACCATGCTTACTCATATCAGGTAATCCACATTTTGCAGGAGTAATGTTATCTCTAAGTACAGGGTGATTTTTTCTGAATTTTATCATATTCTTAAAAAAATTAAATACTTCAGTATTTTTATCTAACAAGCTCCAATCAATCCAGGATATTTCATTGTCTTGACAATATGGATTATTGTTTCCAAATTGTGTGTTGCAAAATTCATCACCAGATAAAATCATTGGCGTTCCTCTACTTGCAAGAAGAACTGCACATACATTTTTTATCATTTTTCTACGAAGTTTCAAAATATCCTCATCATCGGTATCACCCTCAACACCGCAATTCCAACTATTATTGTTATTCTCACCATCTGTATTCTTCCACCCATTAGCTTCATTATGTTTATCATTATAAGAGTATAAATCATATAATGTAAACCCATCATGACAAGTTATAAAATTAACTGAAGCATTATGCCCTCTATGAATTGGATCATACAAATCATGCGATCCTGATATTCTATCTGCTATTGTATGTATTAATTCTGAATTTCCCTTTAAAAAACTACGAACATCATCTCTATACTTACCATTCCATTCTGACCACCTACTCCAAGATGGAAAGCTGCCAACTTGATACAAGCCACCTGCATCCCATGCTTCAGCAATTAATTTAACATTTGAAAGAATATGATCAAATGCTAGATTTTTGAGTAGTGGCGGCTGACTCATTGGAGATCCATCCTCATTACGTCCAAGTATAGATGCAAGATCAAATCGGAATCCATCTATTCTATATTCAGCTACCCAATATCTGAGACAATCCAAAATCATATTTTGCACATTAGGATGATTACAATTTATTGTATTTCCACATCCACTAAAATTATAATATTTTCCATCAGGAGTAAGCATATAGTAGATGTTATTATCCACGCCTTTAAAAGATATATATGGTCCTTGCTCATCACCTTCAGCAGTATGATTAAAGACAACATCAAGAATTACTTCTATTCCATTTTTGTGAAATTCTTTGATTAAAGCCTTTAATTCATCACCTTCTCTATTGTACTCAATACCAGCTGTATAGCTTGTATTAGGTGCAAAAAAACTTACTGCACTATATCCCCAATAATCTAATAATCTTTTTCCATTAACAATACGTATATCCTTTAGTTCATCAAATTCAAATATTGGCATAAGTTCAACTGCATTAATTCCAAGTTCCTTTAAATAAGGTATTTTTTCAGCTAAACCTTCAAAAGTACCTGGATAGCTCACACCAGATGATAGATGATTTGTAAAACCTCTAACATGTAATTCGTATATAATTAAATCTTTCATAGGAATTCTAAGTTGTTTACTATTTCCCCAATCAAAGTCATTTATAACAACTCTTGCTCTATATTGATTTGCATATTCTGGCTTATATCCCCATTTACTCTGCCCTGCAACTGCTTTTGCATAAGGGTCTAGAAGATATTTGCTGCTATCAAATATTAATCCTTTTTCCAAATTATATGGACCATCGATGCTATAAGCATATTCAAATTCTTCAATATTCAACCCAAATACAATCATAGAATAAACATTTCCTATCTTATAATGTTCAGGAAATGGAATTATAGCAAATGGTTCATATTCATTTCTTTTAAATAAAACTAATTTAACTGAAGTAGCATTTTGTGAACTAATAGTAAAACCAATTCCTCCAGGAACAATAACAGATCCATTTTCTAGATATAATCCTGGGCGAATTTTAAATCCATTTTCCTCATCTATAGGACGTAAACTTTTATTATATCCATTTTCCAAATCACAAAAATTCATTTCACTTCCAGATACTTTCATTTAGCTCCCCCCTGTTCCTGTTCAAAATTATGATTTACTAAATAAATTAAAAAATTGCATATCTTCATTTATCAAATGGCCAATAATAACATCATCTGCTAAAAAAGAAAAGAAAGCTGATGGATTAAGTTCTCTATTTTGATAACATTGTTTCAATTGAAATATCTTTCCTATTAAATTTTTATGAATTTTACTATGTTTATCATAATCTTTATACTCTATATTAGCTAAAAATTCTTCTTCGGTACCAAAGTGATTTACTATTTTTTCTATTAATATATCCAGCTTGTCTATACTCTTTTCAAAATCCATTTCTATAATTGAAACATTAATTAAATCATTTAATAATTCTAAGAGTTCTTGATGCTCTTTATCAACGTCTTCATTTCCAGTATTCCATTCATTATTCCATTGAAGTTTTTCTGCTTTAATTTCAATTGCTTCTTCAAACTTAGTAGCAATTATAAAATTTTCACCTTGCTCTTGTGCACTAACCAATAATTTATTTAATCTTTCTCGCCATTGTTTAAGTGATTCAGCCTTTACTCTTTCTGAAACTCCAAAACTAGCCATAAATTTGCCTACAATAGGATGTATAGTCTCATTTAAAGCCTTACGAATTTTTTCAGCAACTACAATTGCACCACTTTTATTTGTTTTTGGCATTAGCAATATAAATTTTTCATCATCTATTCTAACCAGAATATCATATTTACGTATTACACTGTTTGCTATTTTAGCGATTTCCTTTACCATTTCTTCCTTAGCTGAAGATTCTAATTTATGGTTTTTTAAATTATCTAATGTTAACATAATCATTGCAAGAGGATCATTATATCTATCTGCTCTTTCAATTTCTTCTGCAATTCTTTTATTGAAAAAATCTATACTTAATAAACCTACCTCTTCGTCATTATGCGAAACCTTATTAAAGTTAGCTTCTTGCTTAATTTTTTCTGTAACATCTCTTGCGGATGCATATATATATTTACTGTTAATCTGAATATACCATTCTAAATACCTATATCCTCCAACTTTTGAGTTTATTCTATTTACAAATCCCGATATAGGTTCTAATTCATTTAAATTTCTTATTGCATTTACAGTTTTAGGTAAATCATCTTTATTAACTAAAGAAAGAAAATTCTTCCCTTCAAATTCTTCTGCAGCATATCCTAATACTTTTTCAAATTCTCTATTTACTTTAAGAAAATTCAAATTTTCATCTATAACACTTAACATGTCTATATTAACTTTTAAAATTCCTTCTATTTCTTTTTCTTTCATGTATTCTTTACTAACATCATTAAATATACAAGCAAAATGCTCCTTATCTAATATAAAAATAGTTATTCTAATCCATTTCGATACAGCCTTATTATAGACATCAATGACTACAGTTTTATTGTTAATAATTGCTTCTTGAAAAGCACTTTTCCACTCATCTCCAATAACATTTCCTACTTTAAAGATTTCATTATATTTTTTCCCAATAACTTCATAATCCTTTAATCCTATCATATTTTCATATATATTGTTCACATCTAAAAATTCACAATCATATGGAATACCATCTTTATCAAAAATAGCCTTATGGTATGACAAAGCTACTGGTGATTTTTTAAACAAATATTCTAATAGCTGCTCTTTCACTTTAATGCATCTCCATTCATACTAATAAAATTTTTATATCATTGTCTATTTAAAATTCATCATTAACTTTTAATATTTACATTTATTTTCAATCTTTTTCATTAAAAATAAATACAATAATTTCTCATACATACATTATTCTACAAAAACAAATTTAATCCTTTTAAAAGCTAATGAAACTTAACGACAATAATAAATAGCATGAATATGGTATAAAAAATATATGTTATAATAAATAAAATGAATATCCTATTTACTACACATAGTTTTAATGTGCAATTTAATTAAGATTTCTTATAACATTTAAAATCATTCCCACTATGAAAGCTTAATCTTCATTCCTTCCGTCATATTATTGTCAGGCTTTAATACTATTTTTTGCCCCACATCTAATCCCTCTAAAACTTCTATTGTTTTACCACTTTCTATCCCTTTTTTTATTTGCCTTAAAAGTATCTTTCCATTCTCTACAACAAATACACAAGAGTTTCCTTTATAATCAAATGCAGCAGTATCTGGTATTACTAATGTATCACTCTTAATTTTAGTTATAATTTTAATATCTAAATCATAGCCTGGCTTTAATTCCTCTATATTATCATTAATTTCAATAATCACTGCTACTCTCTTTTGATTAACTCCTAAAGAAGATGTTATATTTTTTGCTTCTGGAGCTATTTTTATTACTTGTCCTTTTAAAGTTGAATCTCCAATTGCTTTTCCACATGCCTCAACTTCATTTCCTATACGAACATTATAAATATCATCAGATAATATATTAGCCTCCAATTCTAAGCTTTTAACATCACCTATTAAAAATGCTGCTGTGCCAGATGCACCAATTGAATTTTCTTCTACAAGCTTTTCAGTTATATTTCCATCAATGGTGGCTAAAACCTGTTGTTTTTCAATTTCTCTAACTATAGAATCTCTAAAAATAACTGCTTGCTCAACTCTCGCTATGTATCCTTTCTTCATATAATCAGGTGCTCCATCTTTCGCATCTTTTAACTCCGAATTTGCAGATTTTAAAGCTGCTTCAGCACTTTTATATGAATCCTCAGCATTTTTAACCTCTTGTTCACTTATAGCACTAGTTTCATAAAGAGTCTTTGCATTATCTAGATTCCTTTTTGAAGAATCATAAGAAACCTTAGCAGTATCAACTGCTGCTTGTGAAATTTCAATCTTATTTGCATAATTAGATGCATCCGTGCTGGCAAGTTCAGCTTTGGCTAATTGGATTTTTGAATCAGCATCTTTTAGCTTTAATTCTAAATCTGATTTATTCATTGTTAAAAGCAATTCACCTTTTTTTACTGAATCACCTACATTCACTTTTATATTGTCTATTCTTCCTGATCCCTCAATATAAACAGTCTGCTTCTTATTTGTTTGAACTACAGCAGTATCTTCTATATATTGCTTTATTTCTCCCCTTTCTACAATTACAGTCTCTACTTCTTGTCCATTATCCATTTTCATATATATTAATCCACTTGCTATAGCGAATGTTACTATAGCTACTGTCCAAAATATTTTTTTCTTTTTCATTTATCACTCATCTCCTCAATTAAATCCTCTACTCTTTATTTTTCAAAACTTCTATCATATCAAGAGCTTTGATCTTTTTTATTAATGTCAAATTAGTAATTACAGTAAAAAGAAGTGTGAGAATTATTGCAATAATATACGTTTTAAATTCTACGACATATGGAATTGTGTAAACATCTGTACCGCTAGTTTCCATAAGATACGCTCCAAGCCACTTTCCAACTGGCAGTCCTATAATAATTCCAAATATAGTGATTATATAATTTTCAGTAAAAATCAATTTTTTCACTTCATTATTATTAAAACCAAGTACCTTTAAAGTTGCCAATTCTCTTTGCCTTTCAAAAATGTTAATTGTAGCAATATTATATAGAACTGCAATAAGAAGAATACCTGCAAGAATAATATATACTCCAATAGATACTCCCATTGGTCCCATAGCTTTTAAAAGGGCATTAAGTGAATCAGTTTTTGATTCTAAGGAAGCTACACTAGGAATATCTTTTAATTTATCTTTAATATCATTTTCAAAATTAATATCATCCAATTTTAGTACAGCTGAATTGACAATCATACCTTCTCCTAGTAAGCTATTCAAATTATCCATAGAAGTATACGTGCTTAACCCTAAGTATTGAACTACTATTCCTTTAACAACCATGTCTTTCTTTTCTTTTCCTGGAAAATAAAACTTCACATTAACACTATCATTTAATTTTATACCCAGCATATCCGCAAGCTTTTCAGATATAAGTAATCCATTCTGTGGAAGACTTATTATATTTCCATCTTTATCTTCAACTCTATACATTTTAGGATCTTTTACAAGTACGGTAAAACCAACTTGTTTAGTCTTCCAGCCATTTGATATTTCAACTCCTGTTTCTAACACTGGTTCTACTTCTTTCACATGAGCAATATTTCTTATATTATTTAGTTCTTCTATATTAATTAAATTCGAAAACCTTACTCTTATATCGTAATTTTGAATATTGCTATACTGCTGCTCTATCATAAAGTCTATAGAATCTTTCATACTTAAAGCAACTAAAAGTATAGCTGAAGAAAATATGACTCCAAGAGAAGTAAGTAACGCCCTCTTTTTATACCTAAATAAATTTCTTGTTATTATCTTTTCTAAATAACTGATATTTCTCCATATTAAATCTATTTTTTCTAAAACTATTTGCTTACCACTTTCTGGCGCCTTTTGTCTCATTGCTTCACTAGGCATTATTTTAAATATTTCCTTACAAGAATGATATCCTGCAAATAAGCAAAATGTTAATGTTAAAATAAAAGCTGGAACTACAAATTCTCCATAAATTTTTACTTCACCAAGAGGTAAGTTAAAGTATTGATTATAAAGTTTTGTCATACCAACTCCCATATAAGTTCCTGTAATCGCTCCTATTATACTTCCTATAAATGCAACAAGTGCAGAATAACTCATATAATATGCTAATACCTGTAAATTTGTAAACCCTATAGCCTTTAATACTCCAATTTGAGTTCTTTGATTTTCTACCATTCTTCCCATCATAATATAAATAATAACTGACGCAACCATGAAAAATATTACTGGAAAAGTTCCCCCCATAGATTTTAACTGCTTTATTTCTGAATTTATCGTCTTGCTACTTGTTTGTTCATCTCTATCAATAACGCTCTTTACACTATAATTTTTTAAAGTTCTTTTTATATTGTCTTTGATCTTGTCAATATCACTTCCATTGGAAGCTTGAATTGATATATTATTTATAGAACCATTCGAATCAAAAATTCCTTCTCCAAAGGAGTGTTTAATATATATTATTCCAAACTTTTTATTGTCAGCCATAATCTCGCTTGAATCTTTTAAAGTATACACAAACTCTGGGCTTTTAACAGAACCAACAATTTTAATCTTAACTTTATTTCCATTAATAATTGGATAAATATATTCTCCCAAGGTTAAATCATTTGCCTTAAAAAAATCTTCATCTAAAAGACATTGGTTACTGTCGCCTTCTGAAAAATATCTTCCTGATTTTATTACAATATCGTTTACTATATCTGCTTTCATATCTGGAAGTGTTATAAACCTTAAAGTTGCATTTTCTTCAGAAATATTTATACTTGCATCCTTAATAATCCTTCCTGTAACTGCTTTAACATTAGGTATACTAAGCACCTTTTCTTTTATACTTGTTGGTGCATTATAAAGATCCACCCAAATATCGGCTAATCTATAATCTTCATAATACTTCATACTAGAATTAGAAAGGTTTTGAAATGCAGAATTTATTGATGTATAAAATGTAACACCTAAAATTACAATTATTAAAATAGAAATAAATTGACCTTTAGATTTTTTTATATCCCTTAATAAATTCCTAAATAAAATGTTCATTACCATTCAATCCTTTCAGGTGACTCTGGATTGTCATTTATGGTTACAGATTCTACAGAACCACTTCTTACTCTGATTACCCTATCAGCCATGGCTGCAATTGCAGCATTATGTGTAATAACTACTATTGTTTTATTTGTATTTTTATTAATATCATAAAGAACCTTTAAAATTAATTTTCCTGTTTTATAATCCAATGCCCCTGTTGGCTCATCACATAAAAGTAATAATGGATTCTTCACTAATGCCCTTGCTATCGCTACTCTTTGCTGTTCTCCTCCTGAAAGTTGTGCTGGAAAATTTAATTTTCTTTCACTTAATCCAACTTCTCTCATAATATCCTCCGAATTTAAAGGATTATCACTAAGTGATTTTACCAATTCCACATTTTCAAGTGCTGTAAGATTTGACATTAGATTATAAAACTGAAATACAAACCCTATATTTTTTCTTCTATACATTGTAAGTTCATTGTCTGAATAATTGGTTATATTTTTACCTTCTACAAATACATCTCCATATGTCGGTCTATCCATTCCACCAATCATGTTTAATACAGTACTTTTCCCAGAACCACTAGGTCCTAGCACCACTACAAACTCGCCTCTAAAAATTTCAAAACTCATTTTATCAGAAGCCTTAACTGTAACTTCGCCCATAACATATTCTTTAGTAACATCTTTAACTACAACAATAGGATCTTTCATAAAAAATCCTCCTATACATTTCTTTATCACGTTGTTAATTTGATATTATTATCTTTTGACCTAATAATCAATATATATTTAAAAGTTTATTTTTACAAATGCATGTGATCTCAAACATAATTAAATTTAAAGTTTTTTAATGTAAACAAAAAGCACTTAAACACATAAAATTTGAATATTTCATATAAATATTCTTTTGCTTCATGTTATTAAGTACTTTTAAATAGTAAGATTACTCCACTTTTTATCTTATAAAATTAATTTAATATATTATTTAAAATTTCCTAACCCATTATTGAACTGATTGTACACCTAATATTATTAAAACAGATCTTGGCTCTAATTCAACCTTTTTATCCACTTTAAGCATCTCATTAATCTGCTCAGTAAAATCATTTCCTGAAATCATAGCTGTATTTACTGCAATTTTCCACTCTAACCCCTTCGGTAAGTCTGGCATTTTTATATATTGCTTTTCCCAGTAAGCATTAATTGCAATATATACAATATCATCTTCATTTGACTTCTTATTCCATCCTGCAAACATAACCCCAAGAACTCTTGTTTGTGGAGATGGATCTAAATACCAAGGTTCATTTCCATGATTACTCACATTAGGTAATCCACATCTTGCCGGTTCTATACTATCTCTAAGTACAGGGTGGTTTTTTCTAAATTTTATCATATTCTTAAAAAAATCAAATATTTCTTTATTTTTATCTAAGAATGTCCAATCAAGCCATGAAATTTTATTATCTTGGCAATATGGATTATTGTTACCGAATTGTGTATTTCCAAATTCATCTCCAGCTAAAAGCATTGGAGTTCCTTGGCTTGCTAATAAAACTACACATGCATTTTTTATCATTTTCATACGTAATTTTAAAGCATCCTTATCATGAGTTTCTCCTTCGACTCCACAATTCCAGCTATTATTACTGCTTTCTCCATCTGTATTATTCCAGCCATTTGCTTCATTATGTTTATTATTATACGAATATAAATCATATAAAGTGAAGCCATCATGGCAGGTAATAAAATTCACTGATGCATTTTCACCTCTGCTATCCAGATTATAAATATCATGAGAACCTGAAATTCGTTCGGCCATTACCTGAGCAAGTCCTGCGTCACCTTTTAAGAATCTGCGTACATCATCACGATATTTACCATTCCATTCAGACCATCTTTTCCACGATGGAAAACTGCCAACTTGGTACATCCCTCCTGCATCCCATGCTTCTGCAATTAATTTAACCTTTGCCAAAATAGGATCAAATGCTAGATTTTGCAATAAAGGAGGTTTATTCATAGGAGAACCATCCTCATTACGCCCAAGGATTGAAGCAAGATCAAATCTGAAACCATCAACCCTATATTCAGTTACCCAATAACGTAAACAATCAAGTATCATTCTTTGTACAACTGGATGATTGCAATTAATAGTGTTTCCACACCCACTAAAGTTATAATATTTTCCATCTGGTGTTAATATATAATAAACGTTATTATCAAATCCTTTAAATGATATATATGGGCCCTGTTCATTTCCTTCTGCAGTATGATTGAATACAACATCTAGAATTACCTCTATACCATTTTCATGAAGTTCTTTAATTAATGACTTTAATTCATCGCCCTCTCTATTGTACTCAGTTTTAGAAGCATAACTTGTGTTTGGTGCAAAAAAGCTTACAGAATTATATCCCCAATAATCCACTAATCTTTTATCATTAACAATCCTTTCATCTTTCATCTCATCAAATTCGAAAATTGGCATTAACTCAACCGCATTAATCCCTAGTTCTTTTAAATATGGTATTTTTTCTGCCAATCCCGAAAACGTTCCTGGATGTTTAACCATTGATGATGAATCTTTAGTAAATCCACGAACATGCAATTCATATATAATAAGCTCTTCCATTGGAATTAATACTTGCTTACTATTTCCCCAGTCAAAATCATTTGCAACTACCCGAGACCTATATTGATACCCTGTTTTAGGCTTATATCCCCAGATACTTTGACCTGCAACCGCCTTTGTATAAGGATCAAGAAGATATTTTGTTTTATCAAAAATCAATCCCTTTTCTGGAATATACGGTCCATCAACACTATAAGCGTATTCAAACTTTTCAATATCTAATCCAAATACAATCATAGAATATACATCTCCAATTCTATAATTCTCTGGAAATGGAATTATTTCATAAGGATCACATTCTTCTATTTTAAATAAAACCAATTTACATGAAGTTGCATGTTGTGAATGAACTGTAAAACTAACACCACCAGGAATAACTACTGCTCCATTTTCAAGATAAAATCCAGGTCGAATTTTAAATCCATTATATTCATCCATAGGAATTAAATTTTTCCCAAAGGTTTCTGCAAAATCATCGAAATTTACAGTACTAGTTAATTTATTCATATTAAACTTCTTATTTTTATTTAGTGAAAACTTAGACCTTGTCATTCTACATCTTCCTCTCTAAATATCACATAATTATATCTGCATATAATAACTAGAAGCCAATTTTTATTTAATCCTTTAATCACTTACACTTTTAGTTAATTTTGTTTATTTAACTAGTTCAATTATATCATATATACTTATTGATTTGATGTTAACCTTTAATTAGTAAAATCTATATATTGCAAAAAATGCGTTAGTTTTACTGTTAAACCAACGCATTTAAAAATACATATTATTTTATTCTAAACTTAGAAAGTTCATTTGATAAAGATGCTGAAAGTTCATCTAAATCTTCCGAAGATTTCTTTAAATTTAAGAATATATTTCCTTGTCTATTAACCATCTCTTCAAAACATAGAGTACTTGCAACTGATTCTTCACTTATAGCTGAAGTATTAGAAACTGCTTCATTTACAATTCCCCTAAAATCATAGTTTTTAATTTTAATATTTAATAAGAGAAAGTTTAAAAATCAAATTATAATTATAAACCTTCTCTTACATAAAAATCTTATTTTTCTTATTGTGTTCTGTCTAAAATGAAACTTTAACTAACTCTTAAGTAAATTTAATATATGTTCTACTTAGACTAGTTTTTAAAAAATTTCAGTAAACAACTTATTTTCCTTTACCTCTTGTGTAACTTTCACAATATTTTTAGTGTCACCAATTAATATAGCTCCACATAAACGATTATTTGCAAAATAATATTTTGTGTAAGTCTTTTTAACTGGATCTTTAAATTCTACTGTTTTGTATTTAAGATAAGGATTCTTTCCATTATCTCCAATTGCATACAATGAAGTATTCATTCCATTAAAGGTTAAAGCAGCATCTACTGTTTCATAAACTAATGAATCTCCAACTGCATTTGCTCCTGCAACCTTACCCATTTCTAAAGCTTGAGGCCAAATACCATAGTTTACTCCATTATATTCTGCACAATCTCCACATGCATAAATATTAGGAATATTAGTCTCCATTTTTTCATTTACAACTATAGCTCTATTAGTGTTAATTCCTGCTTCTTTTGCTATTTTAGAATTAGCTATGATACCACAAGATACAATAACAAGATCTGCTTCAATAACTTCATTACTATTAAGTCTTACACCTGTAACTGATTTTCTGCCTTCTATTTCATCAATCTTAACATTTAACTTTACATTGATTCCTGTTCCTTTAATTATATCTTCTAGGAAATTTCCACCTTCATAATCTAATTGAGTTCCCATTAATTTATCTGCAATTTCTAGTACAGTAACTTTACATTGTGACTTACGTAATTCCCAAGCAGCTTCAAGCCCAAGGACTCCACCGCCAATTATAACAACATTTTTTACATTTGGTAATAGTTCCATAACTTTGTCAGTATCAGAAATATTACGAATTGCTATAACTGATTCTTTATTAATTCCTTTAATTGGAGGAAGAAAACCTTCAGATCCTAAAGCATAAATACATTTATCATATTTAAGCTTAATTCCATCCTTAAAAAGAACTTCCTTTTCTTTCGGATCAATCTTAACGACTTCTTTATCAAGTACATTTGTTATATTCTTTTCTTTGTACCAAGCTTCATTATGAATTGCAATTTGTTCTGGATTAAATTTAGCTATCATTGACTTTGTTAACATTGGACGGTTATATGCTAATACTTTTTCATTTGAAGCTAAAACTATAGAGCAAGTTTCATTTCGTTCTCTTATCGCCGTTGCGGCACTTATTCCTGCTGCACCATTTCCAAGAATTAAATAAATTTCATTTGTATTTTTATTATAATCACTTTCATCTACTTCAACAGAGATGAAATTTTCTTTTCCAACTCCACAAACAGGACAAATTTCAAGACTAGAATCAAATATTTCACCACAAACTAAACATTTTACTAATGTTCTCTTTGCTGATTTTGTCTTTGGATTCTCTTTATTTTGCATTATGCATCCAAAGTTGTAACCATAATCATAAGCTTCACTTAAATCATTATCACTTGGCTTAAATTTAATACGCAATCCATCAATAACTTTCATGTTAAGCTGTTTTAATCTTTGTACAATATGTGGAACACCTTCTCCACTCCAGCCATAACTTCCAAATGCACTCGCAAATTTTCCACCATGAGTTCTAGCAAAAATTGATGTAGTTAAATCCCAAATTGGTTCTAATGCTTCACCTACGATTGTAGGAGTACCAAAAAGAATACCATCTGCAAATCCTAGTTCTTCTAATACCTTACTTTTTTCCGTTTCTAATAAATCATAATCTCTTACATCTATATCTCCACTAGCTTTAATTCCCTTAGCTATTTCACCTGCTAATTGCTTTGTGTATCCATAAGCACTTACATATGGGATTATTACTGTTTTTCTTGGATTTGGATTAACCACTTCACACCATTTAGCATTAATTTCTTTAATTTCTTCTATTCTACAATCAATTACTGGACCATGTCCTGTACAAATCATATCTATATCTAAATCTTTAATTCTATCTAATGCTTTTACCATAAATGGATTCTTAAAAGGTCCAATAATATTATCAAAATAATATTTATTAGCTCTCATATAACCTTCATTATCTGTAACCTTACTTAGCAAAATTTCATCAAAACTATAATGTGATCCAAAAGAATCACAAGTAAGTAGAGTTTTATCTTCTTCAATATATGTATACATTGTGTCAGGCCAATGTAAATTAGGAAGAACCATAAATCGCAGCGTCTTATCTCCTAACTCTAAAGTGTCATTTTCTTTTACTGCTATACTGTAAAAATCATGATTTACAATATTTTTCAAGAAACCTATTGCAACTCCGGTTCCTACAATTTTAATATTAGGATTTATTTCAATAAGTTTTTCTATGCTTCCTGCATGATCTGGTTCTGTGTGATTAACCACAATATAATCAATATCATTAATATTTACTAGCTTCTTTAATGCTTCTAAATATCCATCTAAAAATTTAGCTTTTGCTGTTTCAAATAATACTATTTTTTCACTTGTTTTAAGTAGATATGAATTATATGAAGTTCCAAATTCAGTTTCCATAACAATATCAAATACTTTTAACTCAGGATCTAATACTCCTGTCCAATAAAAATTCTTTTTTAGTTCTAGTGTCTTCATGTAAAAATCCTCCTTCTCAATGCCAATCATATTAGTTTATTATGACAATATTATACCTCTTTATCAGCACTAATAGATATATTTTTCTTTTCAAATAAAAAAATAATATGAATTTAAAAGATACGTTTGATTGTATTTAAGAGCCATTTCCCATAATTTCTTTTTAATTGTACTAATAGATATTTCCCCTTGATTATAATCTTCAATACTCTTAAATAAACTCTTTTTTTCCTTATCTTCTGCAATATTCTTAAAATATCCCCAAACATGCATTATAGCATTTACTGAATTTCCTAATGTAACTTCCATTTCCATTGCTTCTTCTATAAAATTGTAAAATTTAATAACTGGATAGTCATTTTTATCTTTTAATAACTTTCTTATTTCTAAATAATTTGAAGGAGAATTTTCTAATATTGTATACTTATATCTGCTCCATTCGTCTTCAAGTCTTTTAATTTTATTATCTTCACTAGTTGCATTTATGCACTTCACTGTTGAAAGATTCTTATCCTTAACTTCAAGCATTATGTCAATATCTTCTCTACCTAAGCTTTTATGAAAATCAATAAACTCATTAATTTTTATGGTATTTGAATGTGAACCTAATTTCTTTAAAGGATTCTGCTGAGAATAATGAATCTTTTGATAACCATCTTTTTCTCTCCAAGTTTTTTTTGCTTCATTAATCCAGTATTCATCATTTTTTTCTTTATCATAGGGATTAATTTTATTATGGAGATTATCAAAAATTACTGGGATCTTAAGCTTTATACCTATTTCTAAAACATCATTTATATTATAAGATTTATCATCATTTTCAATAACGAGCCTCTCTTTTACATTTCTCCCTAATAAAGAATAATTATTTATGAACCTTTCTATTGCATTATTTTTGTCATTATAAACACCACCAATATGCAGAACAATTTTATGTTCACGTCCTACACCAAGACTATCTAGAACCTTAGTATGATACTTCAAATCATCAATTGCTCTATTTACAACTTCTACATTAGGTGAATTAAGCACAGTATACTGCCCAGGATGCATAGAAACTCTCATACCGCTTTTACTTATTTTTTCTCCAATTTCACTGAATTTTGAAGAAAAAATCTTTTCCCATAAAAGAACATTAATTGGACTTGAACCAAATGGAATCAAATCAGAACTAATCCTAAAAAGCCTTATATTATTTTTAATATTATAATCAATTATATTTTCAAGAGCGTTTAAATTATGTGAAACTAAATCCGCCAATTTTTCTTCATCTACATTTTTAGCTATGCAGCTTTTAAAATTAGCATTTGATACTCCAATAGTTAAACATGCATATCCTATACTCATTTTTAACCCCTTTCATAAAATCTATATTTCGTATTTCAAAATAATATTACCTTCTTTATTAGAATAATATTCTACTGCTGAAAGGTAAATGTTTATCCTAAAATTCAATCAAATTTACAATGCACTATAAGTTTAATTATAGTATAAAATAAAAATTATTATAATATAATCTAATATTGAAATTTATTAGAATTAGATTAATCTTTAAATCTTTTTTATGTTCTCATATATAAAATTAGATCAATTATAGTACTTAATAATACTTTTACTACATTTAATTAAATTATTCAAAAATCATAATTAACAAAATTTTAAGATAAAAAGTTCTGCATAAATAAAAAGTCATTTTCTCTAAATACTAACTTAGAGAAGATGACTTTCGCAAAATATATTTCTATTTAATTATCAATAATTTTTATATAACAATATATTAACGTATAAAATTAGTAATAGCTCTAGGTTCTTTTTCTGGTAATGAAATTCCTGCTTCTTTACCAACTTGTATAGATTTTAAAAGCCAAGCCATATTTTTTCCTAACATTCTCATTGTTTGCATACCTTCTAAATCTTGTTTAACCTCTTCTGGAGTGTTTCCATGAACCATATTCCAATATTGAGAAGATACAACAGGCATATTTGAAATAGTAAAATATTTATTTAATTGTTCAAAAGCAGCTGTAGAGCCACCACGACGACAACTTACAATTGCTGCACCAGGTTTGTATTGAAAACTGTTTCCAGCATAAAAAAACCTATCTAAAAAAGACGTTATTGCACCAGAAGCAGCCGCATAATGTACTGGCGATCCAAAAATAAATCCATCAACTTCTTTGGCTTTTCCTAAAGCTTCATTTACCGTGTCATCATTAAACACACACACACCATCAGTTTTAGAACATCCTCCACAAGCCATACAACCTCGAATAGGCTTATTTCCAACATGGAATATTTCAGCTTCAATATTTTCCTTTTCTAATTCTTTAGCAATTTCTGTTAATGCTGTATAAGTACAGCCTTTTGCTTTAGGACTACCATTAATAAGTAATACTTTCATCATTACACCTCATTTTAATTTTATATATTTTTACAAATTCATATTATTAATATACAACAATGTGGTTACAAAAGATAGAACGCACTTAAAAGTAAGATACTATCCAAAATGAGATTTAGAATTAAACTTATGGTCACACTATTTTTATACGTAAAAAAAGCCGTAATGCAATGCACTACGACCTTGATGGCAGGGGCACTAGGATTTGAACCCAGAACCAATGGTTTTGGAGACCACTACTCTACCGTTGAGCCATACCCCTAAGACATTACTGATTATATAACATAACTTTAAATAAATCAACAAGTTTTTTTCTTTACTGTTCTTTTTTTATTATTTATAAAATTAATCTGATTCATTATATCAAGATCAAACCTAAATTCACAAAAAATAAAGATAATTTTCATCAATTAATTACAGATTGTTTTAACTTTATAACCATATAAATAGACACATTAAAAATAATAGAAGATTATTCTTAATCTATTATTTTTAATGTGTCTATTTTCATTTTATATAAAATTCTATAAAGATTTCTCATATTTATTTTACTGCAGTATTATTCCCTGAAGTTGAAGTGATAGTAGTAGGTGTAGCTTCTTTTATTTTCCCCCATTTTGCTAATTCATTTACATTATATAAAATTAACTCATCAAAGGACATATCACCATAATACTTCCATAATTTTATTGTATTATAAGCTGATAAATCTAATTTTGTGCCTTGCTCTCCATCAACTATTATAATAACTTTTTTAGGATCTAAATTATTTACCTTAATAAATTCAACCATTTCATGATTATCAAGCTGAATTGTACTTAAATTCAACCCTTTAGTTAAATAATCAAAATCATTATTTAAAGTTATAAACTTATATTCACTTAATGAACTTATTTTATCCTTGTATTTATTTATCTTATCCTCAAATTCTTTAATAGCCTCATTATAATTCTCTTCATAATAATCTCTATTTTGAGGATCTCTATCTTCAATAGCTGCCTTTACATTATATAATGCTATTTTATATTCTTCTATACCTTCAAAATAATATGGATTTTCTTTATTATCACCACTATGTGCATAATTTAAAAGTCTTACACCTCTAGCTAAATTTATTATCCCAAGGTTTCCTTTCTTTAATTCATCAATAAAAGAACTGCTCCAAGGTTCAAATGAAGTCCCTGAATACATAAATACATCCATATTTGATATATTATTTAAAACATCTTCACTATATTTAAATTCACTAATGTCTTTTTCATTAATAAACATATAGTCTACACTATTTTTATCTTTTACAATTTTTTTTACCATATCGTACTGCGGTTTATTAACTGTCATTATGTTTAAATATTTCTCTCTGCTTTCAACTCTATTATTTTCAGTATTCGCTAATAATGGACTTGAAAATAAACTCATACCAAAAGACAATGCAATAGTTATTATTACCATTGCAAAGGTAATCTTTTTCAAAATAAGCCACCTCCGAATTTAACCATCTATACAACTCTATATTACTCTGCTTATTATTCTGTTACTTAAGTTTAATATACATTTAGCTCTATTATACCAATTAATTAAAAATAAATACATATAAATTTATTACATATTTTTAAATATTATATTATACTATCAATTTAGAAATGTGAAATAAGATTATTAATTTGCTTTTATAAAATTTTGAGATAAAATAAAAGAATGAGAATTTATTCAATTAAATTTTTTATTATATATATTCTGATAAATAAACTACATATTTTTAATGTAGAAAATTAATTAGAACTTATTATGTATGTTGTAATTTTAATTTTTCAACAAAATTAAATTACGGTAACTAATTTCAATTCAGATTACTTTTTTCAACATTAATATTTCTCGCTAATTATCAAAATTTAATTTATAGATGCACTATTTTAATTCTCACTTAAGGAGGTCACCATATTTCATGGAATTTGAAGTTTATAGCGTTGATGAAACTACACAATTAGGAATAAAACTAGGCAGACTATTAAAAGCTGGTGATATAGTTTGTTTAACTGGAGATTTAGGTACTGGTAAAACCCACATAACTAAAGGAATTGCAAAAGGTTTAGGCATAAGTGACAATATTACAAGTCCAACCTTCACAATTGTTAATGAATATGAAGGCAATGAATTAAAGCTTAATCACTTTGATGTCTATAGAGTAAGCGATCCTGATGAAATTTATGCAATTGGATTTGATGATTATATTTTTTCTGATGCGGTATCGGTTATAGAATGGGCAAATTACATAGAAGAAATTCTTCCAAAGGATTTACTTCATATAAAAATAGAAAAAGATTTAACCAAAGGTGAAGATTATAGAAAAATAATTTTAACTCCTTATGGAGATAGATATGATTATATAAAGGAGTTGTAAATATGATTATACTTGCTGTCGATTCATCTTCAAAGGTTGCAACTGTCGCCTTAATGAAGGATGAAAAATTACTTGGTGAAATTACTTTAAATGATAAAAAAGAACATTCAGTAATATTAATGAATATAATTGACGATTTATTAAAGAATAACAATTTGACAATATGTGATATTGATGGATATGTGGTTTCTAAAGGACCCGGTTCCTTTACTGGCCTTAGAATAGGAATGGCAACCGTAAAAGGATTAAGTTTTGGAAGTGGTAAGCCATATGTCAGTGTATCGAGTTTAGATGCTTTAGCACTTAGTATTTCTAATTTTGATGGGCTTATATGTCCTATAATGGATGCTTTAAGAAATAGTGTTTATACTTCATTATATAAAAGCAATTCAACTTATTCTACTACTTCTGATGAATCCACTGATACTGATATTAAACATGAGTTACCAGTTACATTAGAAAAACTTTTAGACTATTCTGCACTAGATGTTGATGAATTAATAGAATTAATAAAAGCTAAAAATAAAAAAGTTATATTTATAGGTGATGGAGTAGATAAATATAAGGATTATTTAATTAAAAATTGTCCAAATTGTTATTTTCCACCTAACCATCTTAATTTAGTTAGAGCTTCTTCTTTAGGTGAATTAGGTAGCATATTATTAAGAAATGGTGATTTTGATGATCCAAATTCTGCTCCATTTTATTTAAAAAAGCCTCAAGCAGAAAGAGAATATGAGCAAAGGATGAAGTAAAATGAATTTAGTTATTGATTTCATGAAAGAAGACGATATTGATGATATTTTAGATATTAGCTCATTAAGCTTCTCTATTAGCTGGAGCAAGGATTCTTATACTCAGGAATTAACTAATCCTATTGCTAGATATCTAGTTGCTAAAATTGATAATAAAGTTGTAGGTTTTATAGGGACATGGATTGTCCTTGATGAATCACATATAACAAATATAGCTATACACCCCAATTATAGAAAACAAGGTATTGGTTCTAAGCTCCTTAAAGAATTTCTTGATTATTGTAAAAGTCAAGGCTGCAACGCTTTCACTCTTGAAGTAAGAAGCAGTAATAAAGCTGCTCAAGCCCTTTATGAGAAACATAATTTTAAGCAAGATGGTGTTAGGAAAGGATACTATGAAGACAATAAAGAAGATGCCATAATAATGTGGTTAAATCAATCCTAATATAATATTTAAATATATGCGCTTATATTAATAAATTTGATTATTTAAATTTAAAACAAAAGAGCTATCAAAATATAAAAAAACATTTTGATAACTCTTTTGTTTAATTTTTTCTTAAATCACTCTATTTCCTATTCTTTTTCAAAATCAGATTTTGGAACCCCACATAGTGGACAAACCCAATCTTCAGGGATATCTTCAAATTTTGTTCCAGCTGCAACCCCATTGTCTGGATCTCCTAATTCCTCTTCATAAACATAACCACATATTGTACAAACGTATCTTTCCATAATTCAAACCCTCCTTTAAATTAATAACAAATATTTATTAATTATATGTGTGCTATATTAATAATTACTTATTAACTTAATGCACATATATAAATTAAAGCGCTTCTGCAATTGCTTTTCCAAAATCTCTACATCTATTTAATGCATCTTCATCTGGATTCCACAATTCTTTTATTCCTGAATTAATTATTTCAAAGCCGCCTTTTTCTAATTCTTCTGTCATTATTTTTGTAGCTTCGCCACTCCATCCATAACTACCAAAAGCAGCTGCCTTTTTACCTCTAAATCTAAACCCTTTAAGCATTTCTAATATTGATGCTGTTGATGATAAAACACCATTATTTATAGTTGATGATCCCATAAGAACTATCTTTGATTTAAATGATTCTACAACAATATCATTTTTATCACTTTTAGCTGAATTAATAAGCTTTACTGCCACATCTTTATTAGTGCTTGTTATACCTTCTGCAATGCTTTCTGCCATTCTTCTTGTGGCATTCCACATACTGTCATAAACTATTGTAATTTGATTTTCTTTATATTCATTTGCCCATTCTAAATATTTATTTACTATTTGAATTGGATTATCTCTCCATATTATACCATGACTTGGACAAATCATATCAATTGGTAAGTTAAAACTTAATATTTCTTCAATTTTCTTAACAACTTGTTTACTAAATGGAGTTAAAATATTTGCATAATATTTAAGTGCTTCTTGATATAACTCTGCTTGATCAACCTTATCATTATACATAAATTCTGAAGCATAGTGCTGCCCAAATCCATCATTACTAAATAACATATTTTCTTCTGATAAATATGTAAACATAGTATCTGGCCAATGAAGCATGCTAGCTTCTATAAAAGTAAGCTTATGTTTTCCTATATCTAATGTATCTCCAGTTTTAACTTCTACAAAGTTCCAATCTTGATGATAATGTCCTTTTAATATTCTAACACCACTTTTTGTACAATAAATTGGAGTGTTAGGTATTTCCTTCATAAGATCCACTAATGCACCACTATGATCAACTTCTGAATGGTTAATAACTATATAATCAATTTTTTGTATATCTATTTCTTTCTTTAAGTTAGTAATAAATTCTCTACTAAATGGTTCCCAAACAGTATCTATAAGTACTGTTTTTTCATCTTTAATCAAATATGAATTATATGAAGACCCTTTATGGGTAGAATATTCATCTCCATGAAATTTCTTTAAGTCCCAATCAATTTTACCAACCCAAGTTACAGTATCATTTATTTTAAAACTCATTTCAAAACTCCTTTTCTCTCAAAATCTATACTAATATAATATCAAATTAGATATTATTATTCAATAGTTATTATTAATTAGCTAATCTTTTCTTTTAATTATTTTACTATTTTCTCTCAATTAATATAGTATGTTCATTAACATTTTATTTTATTAAAAATCTAACTTATACTGATAATTTACTTTTTTACTATGTTAATTGAAATTATGATATAATCAATATTAAATATAGCTATTATGCTAGCTTTCATGAATAATTATAAAAATTGAAAGGAGATACTGCTTATCCTAGTTTTTTAGTAACACTATTAAATTTTGATTAGCTGTTAAGTAACTAAGTGTTTGCAATTGAACGAATTAAAATTATAAAAAACTATTTAATTGAAAATAAACAACTTGAAGTAAATATTTTAAGTAAAATGTTAAACGTATCAGAAGTAACTATAAGGCGTGATTTAGAAAAATTAGAAAAAGAAGGATTTATAACTCGTACACATGGTGGTGCTGTTTTAAATTCTGAAGATAATATTTATAGTGAAAATGCTTTAACTGATAATACTTATGAAGAAAGTACTGATTATAATGATATTGCTGATATTGCCATTGAAATGATTAATGATGACGATGTAATAATGCTATCTAATGGAATAATCAATCTTTCTATAGCAAAGAAATTAACTACAAAAAAAAATTTAACTGTCGTAACTAATGATATTTTAATTGCTACTGAACTTACTAATCATCAAACAATAAAAGTAATTCTCCTAGGTGGAGTTATTGATTCTTCTACTAAAGCAGTCTTCGGTACTCTTACAATTGATAATTTAAATCTATTTTTTGTAAATAAATTATTTATAGAGGTTAATGGTATTTCAAGCCATTTAGATGTTACTGTATCTAGTATCAATATGGCTTCCCTTATTCAAGCCTCTATTAAAAATTCAAATGAACGAATTGTTTTATGTTCATCAGAGGCCTTCAAAAAAAATTCTTTTTATAAAGTAGGTAAATTAACAGAAATAACAGAAAAAATTATCACAAGTCCGAATATAGATGATAATTTTAAAACAGAAATCTTCATTAATAATATTCAGTTATTTACATCTGTTAATGCTTTTGAAGATCATCTATAATAAACTATTTTTGATATGGAGGTACTTATGAATATTCCTAAATTATCATTACGCAATGTTAGTAAATATCTTACTGAAGATTTTTCACTAGAAGATATTAATCTAGATTTTTATGCTGGGGAAGTTCATTCGATAATTGGCGAAAATGGTTCTGGTAAATCCTCAATAATAAAAATAATTAGTGGTATGTTTTCCCTTGATAATGGCGAAATGATTTTAGATGAAACACCCATTGTGTTCAAGTCAATCTCTGATGCTAGGAAATTAGGAATTTATTGTATTTCACATGATACTACCTTATTTCCTAATTTATCAATCTATGAAAATATCTTTTCAGATTCAATTGGTAATAGTAATAGATTTTTTAGTACAATTAATTTAGAAAAACTTCGCCGCCAATGTTATGAACTGTTTAATGAATTTAATATTAATCTTAATGTAGATGCTCCAATTTCAACTTTAAATTATCCTCAACAGCAATTAATAGAACTTTTTAAAGTTTATGTTTCCTCTGCAAAAGTAGTAATATTAGATGAAGTTTCATCATCTTTTACGTCTATAGAAAAGGATATTTTATTTTCAATTATTTCAAAATTAAAAACTAAAGGTGTATCTATAATTTACATTACACATATAATTGATGAAATAAAAATGGTTTCTGATAAATTAAGCATTATATCTCAAGGTAAAATTGTCTATTCTAAGGACATATCAAATATTACAGATGAGGATATTATAACTTTGTTATCAGTATCTCTACATAAAAATCCATATCCTAAACTTAATATTAAGCTTGGAGAAAACGTTTTATTGGTTGAGAATTTACAATTTAAAAATTTGCTTAACAATGTATCCTTCAAATTAAAAAAATCTGAAATTTTAGGAATTACAGGTCTAATTGATTCTGGACGTTCTATTTTAGGGCAATGCTTATTTGGAAATGTAAATTCATATAAAGGAAAAATATCAGTTAATGGGGCTACAAAAAAAATCACTTCACCAAGTGATGCTATTAAATCAGGGATTGCACTGCTTCCTGATTATCCTTCTCTAAATTCATTATTTGAATGTTTAAATTTAGAAAAAAATATAACTTCTGCTTCTCTAAAAAGATTCGAAAGTCGCAAATATCTTCATAAAGATATTATATATGAAGTTACTGATTCATATATAAAAAAGCTCAATATTAAACCTGGAAATCAAAGAGATAAAATATCTCATTACAGTAGCGGCAATCAACAAAAAACTGTTCTTGCAAAATGGATGATGAGTCGAGCAAAAATATATATTTTAAATGAGCCAACAAGAGGTATTGATATAGCATCTAAAATAGATGTTTATAATTCTATTAATGATTTAGTCAGAAAAGGAGCTTCAATTATTCTTATTTCATCAGACATTGATGAAATATTAGGAATGTGTGATCGTACCTTAGTAATGGCTCATGGCGAAATTGTTTCTGAATTTAATAGAAATGATGCAACTAAAGAAAAAATAATTTCAAAAGCAATTCATGGTTAATTCATTTTGCAGTGTGCAATTGACAATTAAAAGTGTGTGAAATTTTTCAGAATATATATTTATAATTATATAATCTACCGCACACTTCGCCCTAAATAATATAATTCTAATAAAACTTATTATAAATTATAATCTAAAATTACAAGGACTATGTTTTCAAAATTATGAAATCTGATCAATTCATAATTTTGATTTAACATAGTCCTTAAAGTGTAATCTATATATAGTTTTAAAAATATTTTAAGTTAGTATATCATTTTAATTATTGTGCTGAAGATTTAGATTTTGTATAAACATCAACTGCTACTGCTACTAGTAAAACTAATCCTTTAATAGCTTGTTGCCAGTCAATACCAAGACCCATTATTGACATACCATTGTTTAAAACACCCATTACAAGTGCACCTATTATTGCACCCATTATTGTACCAATTCCACCTGAAGCTGATGCTCCTCCTATAAAACAAGCTGCTATTGCATCAAGTTCATAATTTGTTCCTGCCTTTGGAGTTGCAGCTCCTAAACGAGCTGATACAATAAGACCTGCTATTGCAGAAAGTAATCCCATATTTACATAAACCCAGAACATCACTCTTTGTGTCTTAATACCTGAAAGCTTTGCAGCCTTTTCATTTCCACCAAGTGCATATACATGACGTCCTGCAATTGTTTTTTCTGTTATAAATGTATATATTAATATTAATGCTCCAATTAAAACTAATACAATTGGAATACCTTTATAATTAGCTAAACTCATTGTGAAAAGATTTATTGCTATAACTACTACTGATGTTATAAAAATTGCAAATCCTATTGGTTCTCCTTCTATATTATATTTCTTTCTATTGTTTATTTGTTTTATTGTCATAAGTATATATAGAATTGATAATAATATTCCTGCAGCTAATGCAATTAAATTTAAGTCTACAATTTTTAATGTTTCCGGTAAAAATCCATTTGCTACAATTGAGAAAGAATCTGGGAATGGTGCTATTGTTTGTCCTTTCAATATAACCATTGTCAATCCTCTAAAAATAAGCATACCTGCTAGTGTTACTATAAATGCTGGTATTCTTACGTAAGCTATCCAGAAACCTTGCCATGCACCTACTAATGCTCCTATGATTAAGCAAATTATAACAGCTAGTGGCACTGACATATTCATTCTTACCATAAAAATTGCCGATATTGCACCAATGAAAGCTGCAACAGAACCAACTGATAAATCTACATTACCTGTTAATATAACAATTAACATACCTACAGCTAGTATTAAAACGTAACTATTTTGAAGAATTAAGTTTGTTACATTCATAGGTTTAAAAAGTACACCATTAGTTAGAATTTGAAAAAATACCATAATAACAACAAGTGCTAACGCCATAGTATATTGTCTAATATTTTTTTTAATAAAAGCTTTAATATTTTCCATTATCTATTCACCTCTTTATTAATCATTATACATTTCATAATACTTTCTTGAGTTGCTTCTTTTCTTGTAAGTTCTCCAACCATTCTGCCTTCATTAACTACATATATTCTATCACAAAGTCCTAATAATTCTGGCATTTCAGATGAAATTACTAATACTCCACGTCCTGATGCTGCTAATTCATTTATAATTGTATAAATTTCATATTTAGCTCCTACATCAATACCTCTTGTCGGTTCATCAAGGATTAAAACTTGAGGATCTGTAAAAATGCATTTACTTAATACTACTTTTTGTTGATTACCTCCACTTAAATTTCCAACTGGCTGTAACACACTTGATGACTTAATTTTAAATTTCTTTCTAAAAGATTCTGCAATCTCATTTTCTGTGTTTTTATTAATAATACCGTTTTTACTAACACCATTTAAATTAGCTAATGTAGTGTTCTTTAATATTTCGTCCATTAATATGAGCCCATAATTTTTTCTATCTTCAGTAACATATGCTAACCCATTTTCTATAGCTTTACTAACATTACTTAAATTCACTTCTTTATCATTCATCTTTACAGTACCAGATATTTTTTTACCATAAGATCTTCCAAATAAACTCATTGCTATTTCTGTACGCCCTGCTCCCATAAGTCCTGCAAACCCAACAATCTCACCTTTTTTAATGTGAAAGTTTACATTGTCTACAGCTTTTCTAGAATCATTATATGGATCATATACATTCCAATTAGATACATCAAATAAAGTATCTCCTATTTTAGGATCTCTTGGTGGAAATCTATCTGCCATATCACGTCCAACCATTCCCTTTATAATCCTATCTTCAGTAATTTCATCAACACCTTTTGTCATAGTTTCTATACTTTTACCATCTCTAATGACTGTTATCTCATCAGAAACTTTTGATATTTCATTAAGTTTATGTGATATTAAAATTGAAGTTACTCCATGATTTTTCTTTAAATCAAGTAATAATTCTAATAACCGATCACTATCCTCCTCATTTAAGGCAGCTGTAGGTTCATCTAATATTAGTAATTTAACATCTTTTGAAAGAGCTTTTGCAATTTCAACAAGTTGTTGTTTACCAACTCCTATTTCTGAGATTAATGTATTTGGATTTTCATTAAGAGAAACTTTTTTTAATAATTGTTGAGCTTTCAAAATTGTTTGATCCCAATTTATTACTCCTTTATTTGCTTGTTCATTTCCTAAAAATATGTTCTCAGCTATAGATAAATAAGGTATTAAAGCCAACTCTTGATGTATAATTACTATACCTAATTTTTCACTATCGCGAACACTACTAAAATTGCATATATTTCCCTCATATGAAATTGTCCCTGTGAATGTATTACTAGGATAAACCCCACTTAGTACATTCATAAGAGTAGATTTTCCTGCTCCATTTTCTCCTACAATAGCATGAATATCTCCCTTTTTTACCTTTAAGTTAATACCATTTAAAGCTTTAACTTTTCCAAATGTTTTAACTATATCTTTCATTTCAAGTATAAAATTAGACATTTATATGCTCTCCTTTCCATGGTTTTATTATTACTCAGATATTATTTCAAGTCTTTTTCTGTATAATATTTTGAATCAATTAAGACCTCTTTATAGTTTTCTTTATTTACTACTAGTGGAGTGCATAAATATGATGGTACAACTTTTTTACCATTATTATATGTTTTTGTATCATTAATTTCTGGCTCAGAGCCTTTAAATATAGCATCAACCATCTTTACGCATTTTTCTGCAAGGGTTCTTGTATCTTTAAATATTGTTGAATATTGTTCTTCTGCAATTATTGACTTAATTGAAGAAAGTTCCGCATCTTGTCCTGAAACTACAGGCATTTTCTTATCTCCACGGCCATATCCAACACCTTTTATTGATGAAATAACACCTATTGAAATACCATCATATGGAGATAAAATAGCATCTAAATTTTTATCGGCATAATTTGCAGTTAATATATTATCCATTCTTGCTTGAGCAGTAGCGCCATCCCAACGTAAAGTTGCAACTTTATCCATTGTTACTTGTCCACTATTTACTACTAATTTACCTTTATCTATATATGGTTTTAATATAGACATTGCTCCATCATAGAAATAATATGAATTACTGTCATCTGGAGAACCTCCAAATATTTCAATGTTAAAAGGACCATCTTTATGCTCTAAATCTAAACCTTCAACAATTGATGAGGCTTGTTGAACTCCAACTTTAAAGTTATCAAAAGTTGCATAATAACTTACATTTTCTGAATTTTTAATTAATCTATCATAAGCTATAACCTTTACTCCAACATCACCTGCTTTTTTTAATACATCTGTTAATGAATCTCCATCAATACATGCAATTACTATTACCTTAGCCCCCTTAGAAAGCATATTTTCTACTTGAGCAACTTGATTGTCAATCATATCTTCCCCATATTGTAAATCCACTGTATATCCTTGTTTTTCAAGTAAATTTTTCATATTATCACCATCTTGAATCCAACGTTGTGATGATTTTGTAGGCATTGATACACCAATAAGCTTTTCATTATTTGTGGATTTGCAGGAAACAAGAGAGAAAGACATTGTAAATAATGTAACTGCAAGCATTGAAGCAGACAGCAATTTTTTAATCTTCATAAAATTACACACCTTCCTTTTCATTTTTTGTTAAATATATTTTAGTACTTGTCTTATAAATAAATGCAAATAAAGTTAACGTTTACACAATCCTTATAATAATTTCATATATAACTCAAGTTATTATACTTTTATATTAATCTTTTTTAACTCCTCTCTTCTAGCGTTCATCTCCATTTAATTCCGGTTTGTTCGTTTACTTTTGTTTTGTTTTTGTTCGTTTGGTTTCGTTTTCATGATTAAATATTATCATGTTTGAATTTTACTGTCAACATGATTTGAAAATATATTTTTAAGTCCATACCAATACCCATTTATATATATTTTTCATATTAAATTGAACGTTTGCTTTCGTTTTATTTCTTTTAATATTCTTAGGAATTTATTCCCCGCCAACATCAAAAAGGCCGTTTCAAAATTTAATCATTTTGAAACAGCCTTCTATTTATTTTATATATACTATATTGTTTTCGTTTCACTTCCAGTACTACCAAAGTTTGGTGCTACATTGAAAATTGAAACTGATACTCTTTTATATAATACGTATGTCAATACTGATACCATCAAAGCCTTTATCCCATTAAATGCTAGTAATGCCCAAATATAATTTTGTAGCACATCTGCTGGCATTTTCATTCCGTAAACTGGTAATAAAAAGTATACATTAGCTACAATTCCAACTATCTCCATGATAGCTCCACCTGTAACCATCCCTAATATGGCATTTTTCTTACTTTTATTTCTGTAGTATATAAATGATGCTGGTAAAATTAATGAAACTCCAATTAAGAAATTTGCAATTTCTCCTACAAAACCTGTTGGACTTCCTTTAACTAATGGAATCAAAAGATTTTTTATTAATTCTATTAAAACTCCTGCTATAGGACCAAATCCAAAGGCACCTATAAGTGCTGGTACATCACTCAAGTCTATCTTAAGCCATGCAAATGCAGGTATTATTGGAAAGTCGAAATACATAAGTATAATTGCAATTGCTGATAATAAAGAAATTTTGATTAGTTTGCTTGTGTTTTTATTCATTTTTGCCTCCCAAAAGTTATCTTCTTGGTGTAGCTTATTAGGTAATTCATTTTAATATATTCTTATTTCACTTTATATACTTATTTGTAATAAAGTAATCAAAAAAGCCCTGATGCAAAAACATCAGGGCACATAATACATAAATAAGAATAAAGAAAATCTTAATTCCTAATAGGTTACCTTCTTTCATCCAGACTATACTGTCGGCTTCGGAGTTACACCGAATCAGCTTTACTAAAGCTCGCGGGCTATACCGCCGGTAGGGATTTACGCCCTGCCCTGAAGATATATTATATTTTCTTAATTATATAATTTAATTCTAAACTTTGCAATATGTTTTTTATATTTTTTAAACAGGCTCTAGAATATTATTTTTCTAAATCAATTACAATATCATCTAATGTAAGTTTCCCACTTTTAGGATGATTTTCATCTATAACTGGGCTCTTATCAATTTTATTTCCATTTGCATCACTTGAATCACTGTGTACATCATTTGATAAATGCACCTTAGGGGTTATAATTAACTTGGTTGCATTTGGATCTAACTTACCAAAGCTTGCCATACACTTTCCAGCATTTCTTCCTTCGCTACCCTCATTTGTTGAAAGACTTGTTGCATGGTAAACATTTCCCAAATCATCTTTTACTTCATGTATTGGAATATCAACCACAAAATATTTTTCCTGTAACTCTTTAGAAATTTCTTGAGAATAATCTAAAGTAAATGATACTGGTGTCTTAGAAATGCTCTCTATATTTAATTTAACTCCATTTTTTTCAGTTGTCTTATTTATATCTTGTTTAACTCTATCTAATGCATTTAGATCAAATTGAAAATCCCAATTTCCCTTTATTTTTTTTGAATTCTCTGAACTCACATCTACTATACCACTAAAGTTTAATTCAAAGCTTATAGATTTTCTTTCTTCTTTTATAGTGACATTATCTTTACCTACATAGGTATTCTTAGCAACTTTTTTAACTCCAGAATTTCCCCCTGTTGCTCCATTATAATCTTTTATAGTAAGTGAAGGTCCTTCAGCATCTAAAAATGGTTTTTCTCCTAAATCCTTATCACTTTTTATTTCATAAGTATATGTTAATGTTCTTCCATCAAATATTGCTTCCTTTATTGTAATTTTAATTCCATTACTTTCTTGTGTAAGACCTACTACATCTGAATAATTCTTATATTTATCATAAGCCCCTGTTCTTCCATTATCTATAAATCGAAATATATCTCCAACTATAGGAATTTCTGCTGCATATGCTGGATTTGTTATTCCAATTGCTCCGACACTTCCAATTACTACACAACATAACGCTGCTGCAACCAAACCTTTTTTCTTCCATCCCTTGTTTTTCTTTAGAGATTTTTTTAAATATTTTTTCACATTTGCTTTTTCAATATCTGATACTTGCATTGTCTCCATTTCATTTTCATCAATATTTACATCATTTAGTAATTCATAAATATCCTTCATATTACACTACCTCCAATTTCACTCTAGTTGCTTCTTTACTAAGTTTCTTCTTTCCTCTGTAAATCCTATTATCTATAGACGCTCTGCTTAATCCAAATTTTTTAGCTATATCGTCAGACTTAACTCCTAAGAAAAATTTCATAGTAAATATATCTCTATCTAAAGGTTCAAGGGTGTTTATTAGTTCTATTAATTTATTTCTATCTTCTGTGTTAATAATTTCTTCTTCAACTAATTTATTTGTACTTATTTCTTTATCTTCCAAGGTAACATCTGAATTTTTAATTTCTTTTCTGTAATAATCAATAGCTTTAAATTTAGCTATTTTATATATCCATTTCTTAAACTCTAATTCTTCACCATTAAATTTATTTGCATTATTCCATACTGAAAGAAATACATCATTTACGCACTCATCAATAATTCCATCCCTTTCAAGTGGTGAAAGTACTTTATATACTCCTGCTTTAATTACACCTAAATACTTATCTACAATAAATTCTAAAGCATCTTCTTTTCCTTTTTTTAGCCTACTAATATAATTTTTTTCGGTACACCTCATAAAATTTCTCCAATCTAATATTCTGTAAAAGCTCTTACACCTTATATAACGTAAATAAAAATATTTTCTCTCACATTATTTTGTTTATCTATACATTTCTTTATTTTCGATATTTTGAAGACTTTGCCTCAACTTATTTTCCAATTTAATTAGAAAAGAGTAAGATTACTTTTATCAAGATCTAATCTTACTCTTTAATATTATATATTGTAATTAAATTTTCACTTATCTCTTAACTCTGATTTCATAAGCAAATTCTAAAATTCTTTACAATTTGAAATACTCCTCCACCAACATATCAAGATTGTTTTGCACTTCTAATTTTTCATTATATAAAGAATTTAACTTTTCATAATCAGCAGAAAATTTACCAATTTCCTGTTCTATATCCTTTAACTGTTCCTCCAATTCATCTATTTGTTTTTCTAATTTTAATTTCTTAAGCTCATTGTTATTACCTTTTGTAGTTTTAGATGTTTTTTCTTTTTGAGTCTTTACTACCTTATCTTTAGTTTTAGCTTCTATAACTAATGTTGAGCTTTTTATCTGAACTGACTTTTCTTTGTAATATTCATAATTACCACCATAAGAAGTCAATGCCCCTTCTGATAGTTCTACAACTCTGCTTGCTATATTATTTATAAAATATCTATCATGAGATACAAACATAAGTGTACCTTTAAATTCTTTTAAAAAGTCCTCTAATTCCTCTCTTGAATCAATATCTAAATGATTTGTTGGTTCATCTAAAATCAAGAAGTTCACCTCACTATACATTAGCATAGCTAGCTTCAATCTACTTCGTTCACCACCTGAAAGAGTTCCAACTTTTTTAAATACCTGTTCACCAAAGAACATATATCTTGCAAGGTATTCTCTTGCCTTTCCATCAGTTATTACGATGTCTTCTCTAAAACATTCTAATATAGTCTTGCTGTCATCTTCAAAGACAATATTTTGTGGTAAATATCCAAGCTTTATAGAACTTCCTAAATTTGCAATTCCACCATCCGCCTCATTAAGTCCAAGTAAAATTTTAATGAAGGTTGATTTTCCACATCCATTTGCTCCTAGCAATGCTACACTTTCTCCATTTCTTATTAATAATTCAGCTCTGTCTAAAAGAATTTTTTCTCCATAACTTTTGCATAACTCCTTGACTACAACTACATTATCTCCAGACCTATTCCCCATATCAGAATTTATACTAATACTATCTCTTTCTTCTACAGGTTTATTTATTTTCTTAACTTTATCTAAAAGTTTCTGCATGCTTGCAGCTCTTCTAAAAAACTTACCATTATCTCCTCTTTGCCCCCAATCCCTCAGCTGCGCAATAGACTTTTCCATCTCTTTAATTTTTTTCTGTTGATCTAAAAATGCATCCATTTGAAGTTTAAGTTGTCTTTCCTTCTCTTTTACAAAAGCTGTATAATTTCCATAATAACTTTTTGATACCATATCCTCTATTTCCACTATCTTTGTAACTACATTATCTAGAAAATATCTATCATGAGATACTATTATTACTATTCCTTTGTACTCCTTAAGATATCCTTCTAGCCATTCCATCGCCTCTAAATCCAAATGATTAGAAGGCTCATCTAATAACAATATATCTGGATTTTGAAGCAATATCTTCCCAAGAATTATTGTAGTTTTTTCTCCACCACTTAATTGAGAGAACAACTTTTCCTTGAAAATATCATTAATCCTAAGTCCAGTACAAACTTTACTTAACTTCTCCTCTTTTTCATACCCCCCTAAGCTCTCATAAAGGACTTGTACTTTTGAATATTTATTTAATACCTTCTCCATATTAGCTTCATCAACATTTGAAAGCTGTTTTTCTAATATTTCTAATTCCTTATAGACATTATCAATATTTTCAAAGGCTAAATTTAATACATCAATGACTTTAAAATTATCAAGATAAATTGGCATTTGTTCAAGATATCCTAAGGTTGCTCCTTTTTTAAATGACAAAGTACCACTTTCATAACCTTCACTACCTATAATTATTTTTAGAAGTGTACTTTTCCCACATCCATTACTCCCTACAATCCCAACTTTTTCACCTGTTTGCACCTCAAAGGTAATATCCTCTAAGACCTTAGTTGCCCCATAATACTTTTGTAATTTATTTAAAGCTAATTCTATCATTTTTAATTCCTCCAACATTTTCTTTATTTTTGTGTTTTCTAAGTTTTAACATTAAGAACGTCATTACTGAAATATATAACAATGCTATAATTCCAAAGGTTATTGAAAAACCTATTTTTTCTGCGAGCATACCAAACAAAGGGAATACACATATCATAAATGCACTGAAACATAAACTATCAAATGACAATATTGTTGCCCTATACTCTGATGGTATCCTTGAATTTATATAATCACTGAATATTGTAAATGCCAAGCCTCCTGTAATTGATGTTACAAGAAAGAATGCTATAGATAAATTCTTAATAGACGCTAGTCCAATCAAAGAAAATATATTTACTAATGCTATACTTATCAATGTTCCTCTCAATTTCAATACTTTTTCAATTCTATATGCATACTTTGAACTTATTGCTTCAATAAGGCTACTTAATGCACATATTATAGCAATTGCAGTCTTTGAGTAACTCATATCTGAAAAATACTGTTGACTATAGAAAAATACAGTAGTTTGAAGACTTGCTACCAAAGAAGAAAAGAGTATTAAATACAACACCATTCTCCTTGCCTTAAGCACTTTTATACTTGTTACTAATTGATTCACTATCAAGTTTCCTTGTTGCTTTCCTTGATTTTTATATTTATCTTTATGAATAGGTGGTTCACTAAAACTATACGCTGCTATTAACGCTCCTATTTGTATAATAGTGCCTAATATATACGCATATAAAAATTTTATATCCGCTAATATTCCTCCTAGCAAAACGGCAACCCCTTGTGCAATAGACATAACAAAAGCTAGGTTCCCCCATATTTTTTTGTACTTTTCCTCTTCATCCAATTCTTTTAAGCTATCATAAACTAATGCTTCAGCTGCTCCAGAGTTTAAATTCATAGATGCTGAACTTAAACTAAAAGCAATTGCAAAACCTAAGAAGCTATCTGATGTTATCATAAGAATACAGGAAATTACGCTTACAATTCTTCCTGTAACTACACTAAACTTTTTTCCATACACATCTGCAATAACACCTGTAGGTAATTCAAAAAGAACTCCTGTTATATGATAAACAGATTCTAAAAGTCCTATTTCAACTAAGGACATACCTCTAAAAGCTAGATATAAAACCCATATAGCTGAAGTAATATTTAATTGTAATAGAAAATTATATATATAACTGACTGATATATTTCGTTTTAATTTATTATTGATACTCATGTTTTATTGCCTCCAATTAATGTAATGATTATAGTTTTTTGCAAACAAAAATAAGCCCCTTGTTAATCTTCTTTAATACAAAATTATTAAAAAAGCTAACAATAAAAGGCTTATGGAAGAGAGTATATCCTAAAGTTTTTAAGTCATAACACCAAATAAAACTTTTTAAGTGGAATTTTATATTCCATCTAAATTTAGTTGAACTTATACCCTCAAGGGGCACAATGTACCCTCAAGGCACCTGGTCTTAAGACAAAACAAACACTCATATTAAATAAGTACACAATAAAAGGACTCAAAGCACAAAACCTTGAGTCCTAAAAAATCTTAACATATTAGTAATATGAATTCATATATTGAATTCAACTAACCGAAAGATGTAGAATCATGGATTTATACTATAATCAGTACTTATTCTAAAAATGGACGCACTCCTCCCGTTAAAAACTGACATTCCATTTTTTGCATAAGAACTACTAGATTCTAAAATCTTCTTGCAAGTAACTCTAACAGTACCAACTATATTAGCCATAATCTACCCTCCTTTTCAAATAATTACTTTTATTTTATCTAAAGTATTGTCAATTGTCAATATGCTGCTCTCTTACAATAGTAATATCTTTTAGCTGAAACTACTCCATATAAGGAATTTTTATGGGTTAAATTTAAATAGCAAGATTTTTTTCTTTAAACGAAGAAGAACCATCTCTCCTGATTAAAATTTAATCATTTTGTGACGCTCTCTTTTCTTTATATTTTTTATACAATAAACCTCTTAACTTCTCTTTCTAGATTCATAGTACTTTCTGTTGACTTCTTAATTAATTCTGATACTTCCATAGATTGATTCTTTATACTTATAGCACTTTCAGCATTTTCTACAGTATCTCTAGCCCCTTCACTAGAAGCATTTGCAACTTCTGAAAGTATCTCTGTCATACTGTGTATGGATGATAAAAGTTCCTCTGTTGTTGCACTAAAATCAGTCATTAAACCATCTACATATTCTGAATCTTCACTGTATTTGTTTCCTACGTCCATAAACACTTCATAATCTGATGTTACTTCCTTAGACACAAAGTTTAATAGGTTGCTTGAACTCTGCGAAAGATTTTCAACGGCTGCCATAACTTCACTAGTCACTGATTGTATTTGAAGAATAGTATCTTTAGATTGTTCTGCAAGTTTTCTAATTTCATCAGCTACAACTGAAAATCCTCTGCCTGCTTCCCCTGCACGAGCTGCTTCGATAGCTGCATTTAACGCAAGTAGATTAGTTTGACCTGTAATATCCATAATTGACTCAGATAAAACTCCAATATGTTCAACTACTTTTGCATCTTCTAAAGCTTTTTCTAGTCGCTTTCCTACTTCAATAATTATATTATTTGTCTTTTCTTTTGCTTCCCTAACTTTTTCTTTAGTAAGGTCAGCTCTATCACTGATTTTTCCTGCTGCTTCTGATCCTTCTTGTGACTTTTGAGCAATAGTTCTAACTGCCATTTCAATTTCATGAGAAGTTGCTGATAATTCTTCTGAAGAAGCTGCTGTCTCTTCCATACTTGCTGCTAATACTTCTGTTGTTTCAGAAATATGTTGAATATCTTTATCTAATCCAAAAATATTTTTATCGACATCATCAGTAATTGTGTATAAGGCTTGTGACTCCATTTGTATTTTTTCAACTAAAACTTTAATGGATGATTTCATAGTTTCCATAGATTTTGCAAGATCCCCAAAATCATCTTTTCTATTAATATATTTTTTAGGTAGCTTTACTGAAAAATCTCCTGTTGCAATAATTTTCATATGATCTATTGCAGCATTTAAACCTTTCACAATTTCTTGGGCTACCATAAATGTAACTGCAATAGCTAAAATAAGGTCTATTGCTAGAATAGTAAACATTAATATTTTATTATTGTTAAAGTTTTTTGTTGTTACAGCGCTTTGTTCTGCTATAATACTATCAATATTATCTGTATAATTACCAGTTCCAATTACCCAACCAAAAGGCTCGTAGTATTTACTATAGGCTCTCTTTGGTGAAGCTTCTGTTGCACCTTCTTTAGGAAACCAATACTCTGTATATCCTCCGTCTTCTTTCATTCCATTTTTAATAATATCTTTTATCATTTCATATCCATTAACATCTTTTGCATTCAAACGGTTTGTGCCTTCTGTTTTATTACCTAATAAAACCACATTTTGTCCATCTTTTGTATCAATCCAAAAGTATGCACCATCCTTGTATCTTAAGCCACGTACCAAATCTGCTGAAAGTTTTTTTGCCTCTTCTAGCGTATATTCTCCATCTTTATATTTTTTATTAATACCATCAATTAATGTAATTACATTGCTTACTTGACTTTTAATATATTCATCATAGTTTTCACGAATAGTTTTTTCCAATACTTCTAATGAAATTCGATTTGCCTCACTTTGTTTCTCAATATTAACAACTGCAATTCCTGTAATAGCAATAAATATTAACAAAATTAATAACAAAAGCTTTGTTCTTACTTTTATATTATTCAACATATGAAACTCCCCCCATTAATTTCTTATTTTTCTGCTCGTATACTTTTTAATTATTTGAATTTATTAAATTTTTTTATTTAATCATACCATATTTTTGAAACGTTTACTATAATTTAGCGTTATTTGTAGTATGATGAGTTACTTAACTCACTATTAAATACATATATAAAAATTATGTTTCCATACACTCGAGCTTCCATATTGCTGATTTTTAAGGTTATTAGCTAACTCAAAATTTTTACGTAAATAGAACATTATTTTTATTCTATTATAATTGTTAAAAAAATTAAAAGAGCAAGACACTTGTCTTACCCTCTATCTACTTAAATAAATTTTATTCTACTATAAGCTTGTCTGTTTTTAATATATGTTCTACTAGCCAATCATTCAAAAAATTTAATATCTTTACTAAACTTTCATCTTGCTCTGCATCAAGAGTATTATAATCCATATTTTCAAGAACTTTAATAAAATTCTCATGCTCTATCTTTTGAGTGAACAGTCGTTTATAATTTATACTTTCCATATACTCTTCTTCTGACCTAAAATGAAAAATAGTATATTCTTTTAATTCTGCTAATAATTCTACTATCTTATCATACTTATCAATAGACAAATCATCTTTTAATAGCATATATACTTTATCTGTTAATTCAAAAAGTTTGGTGTGTTGTTCATCAATATGAGATACCCCAATTTTATATTCTTCCTTCATTTCATACATAAATAATACCTTCTCCTTACCTGTAATCTTAATTTCTTCTCCATTAATTTCAATATATCATCTTTTTCAGATAAAGTCACTATGATTTATTTTTTTCATTTTCCAAATATATAAAAGCTTTTATATATAACATAAATTAAGTATATTTAGCTTTTCCAAAAGATAATTAATTCTATAAAAAACTAATTATAATAACTCATTCAAATAATGGACATGATTTCGCCCCAATTTCTAGCTAGATATATTTTAAATTATAAATATAGTTTTAGATTTAGCTATATGTCTCATTACTAAAAAAATTAACATTATGTAATATACAATCATTATTATTATGAAAAAAGTGATAAAAATCTTAAAATTAAGGCTTTTTTATCACTTTTGCTACCTATTTATTTAAACTATTACAATCTCATCTCCAGCTTTAATGTACCCCTCTTCTAATACCTTAGCAAATATTCCTTCCTTCGGCATTACACATTCCCCTACTAAATCTTTAATTTTACAGCCTTTATGACACTCCTTTCCAATCTGTGTTACTTCAAAAAGAACCTCTCCAATTTTAAGTTTTGTTCCCACTGGAAGTTCATATAATGTTAATCCTTCTGTTGTAATATTTTCAGCAAATTGCCCTGTAGTTATAAAATCAATTCCAACTGCTTTCATTTTTTTAATACTCTCTATTCCAAGCAAGCTTACTTGTCTATGCCAATTTCCTGCATGTGCATCTCCATCAAGTCCATGATTAATTTTGAAAAAACCTTTTTCTATTGGATTTTTTGTAACACCTTTTTCCTCACTTATATTTACTGCCATAACTTTACTCATTATAATCCCTTCCTTTCAAAAATACCTGATTTTCCTCCACTTTTTTTAACAAGCATAATATTATTTATAATCATTTCCCTATCTATTGCTTTACACATATCATAAATAGTTAATGCTGCAGTTGATACTGCTGTAAGTGCTTCCATTTCAATTCCAGTTTTTCCTACAGTTTTCGTAGTTGCAGTTATTTCAATTCTATTCTTTTCAAAATCTATTTTAAAGTTTATGTCACAGCCAGATATCATTATAGGATGGCACATTGGTATTATTTGTGGAGCATTTTTAGCTCCCATTATCCCTCCTACTTGTGCTACTGCTAAGACGTCACCTTTTGAAATAGTACCTTCTTTTATTTTTTCAAGGGTTTCTCTTTTCATAGAGACATATCCAATCGCTACAGCTTCCCGTGCTGTATCAACCTTTTCAGATATATCAACCATTTTTGCTCTTCCTTCTTCATTCATGTGTGTAAATTCCATTACTTTTTAGCCTCCTATCTGATACATCATCTTAGCACTTCTACTAGCACTTTCTTCTTGAAGATGATGTTCATGCGGTTTATTAAAAATTGCTGATTTTAATTTAGTTATGAGCAGCTCTTCACTATTCAAATATTCTCTAATATTTATTTCTTCCTTTGAATGAAGGCATGGCTTAATTGTTCCAATAGATGTAAGCCTTATTCTATTGCAATCACCACAAAATTTGCAGCTTATTGGACTAATAAAGCCAATCTTGCCTTTTGAACCTTCAATCTTATACAATTGTGCAGTGCTATTTGTTGAAGTTTCTATTGGAATTAATTCAGGATGATGCTTTAGAATGTCTGAAAAATTTACTTTGCTTTCTTCATATAATTTAATACTTTCTCCTATTGGCATAAGTTCAATAAACCTTATTTCTACAGGTATTTCTTTAGTTAAGTTTAAAAAATCCATAAATTCTGTGTCATTAACCCCCCTCATTAAAACTGTATTTATTTTTACAGGTTTCAAACCAAGAGTTAAACACTTTTCAATACTTTTTAGTACATTATCCAAATTACCTATTCTTGTAATATTCTTAAATTTCTCTTTATCTAACGTATCAAGACTTATATTAACTCTTTTAAGTCCAGCCTTTTTTAAATCATCTGCCATATCAGATAGCAAAATTCCATTTGTAGTTATTGCAATATCATCTATTCCTGAGATCTTAGATGTTTCATATATTAATTTATCTATGTCTTTCATCACTAAGGGTTCTCCCCCTGTGTACCTTATTTTATTAATACCAAGTGAGGCAGCTGCCTTTACAATTTTTAAAATATCCTCAAAACGTAGAATATCATTATGTTGCAAACTTTCTATGCCTTCTTCTGGCATACAATAAACGCATCTTAAATTACATCTGTCAGTTACTGATATTCTTAAATAATTGATGTTTCTTCCCTGCTTGTCTATCATAAAACCACCTCCTCAAATTCAGTTATTTCTACTATATATGTAATGCAAATAAATTTATATACTTCAATTAATACTTCATAATGGTTGATTTCTTACAATATTTCTTAATATATATATTACAATTTTAATTCTTCAACAAAATTAAATAACAATAACTAGTTTTAATATAGAATACTTTTTCCAACATATATATTTGAAATATATAAAGCCAAATAATTAGCTTCTTGCACACTCATTAGCTTCTCCTGTAAGTATAGCAATGCCATGTGGAATTGCTGGTAATATAAATTGAAGATTTTCTACAGCTCCCTTTGGACTTCCTGGAAGATTAACTATTAAAGTATTTCCACGAATTCCAGAAATGCCCCTTGAAAGCATTGCTTTAGGCGTAATAGCAAGTGATTTCATTCTCATAGCTTCTCCAATACCTGGTACATATTTCTCGATTACATTTTGAGTTGCCTCAGGAGTAACATCTCTTTTAGAAAAACCAGTTCCTCCATTAGTTAAAATCAGATTAACTCCAAGTTCATCACATAAGTAAATTAATTCCTTTTCTATTTCTTCTCTTTCATCTGGAATAATTTTATAAAAACTTATGTTATAGCCATTTTTTTCTATTTCATTTCTTATTGCAGGACCTGTTCCATCTACTCGTTCACCTCTAGAACCTTTATCACTTATCGTTAATATTGCAGTTTTTATCATTCTTATCACACCCTTTCATTTACCTTAACACATTACATAAAATATACTAAAATACTGACTGTTATTTTTTAATGTATCTCAAGCTCTAACTTTCTTTTTTTCATTCCATTACTTACTTCAATATCATCTGTAATTATGCTAAATTCTATCATAATATTATTATTTTTTATCAGCTTACCTAATTGTTTATCTTCCTTAATTAAATTTTCTATCTCAATAAAATTCACAGGAATTTGTTTATTTACTGGTTTTATTCTTAAATTAAGTATTATTCTTTTTCCCTTTTCAATTGCAGCCTTATAATCAAGAACGTTATCAATCTTAAACATAATTTCATCAAGCATTCCTATTGAAATATAACTTCCATCATTAAAACTTAAACTTTCAGACAATCTTCCAGTCACATAATCCAGTCTTTTAAATATATCATTGCACGAGCAATCCTTCGGCATAAACCTAGCCCTATCTCCTGTTCTATATCTTATAAGTGGCATTCCTTCTCTATTAAATGTTGTAAAAATAACTTCTCCATAATTACCCTCTGTAACATTTTCGCCAGTTAATGGATCAATTATTTCAATATATAAATCTACTTCTCTCATATGGTATCCGTTAAGAGTACTGCATTCAACGCCTCCTCCATATCCCATTTCACTCATCCCATAATGTGTAAAAACAGGACAATCAAAAGCTTTACCAACAGTATTGCATATTGATCTTGGAACATAATCTGCACTTAAGAGAACACTGTTCAGTTTTAAATGTGTATATCTTCTATCGATATTTTTAAGCTTTGCTAGATGAAATACTTGAGTTGGTAACCCTACAATACAATCAATTTGCTTTAATTTCAAGGTTTCTAATGCATCCCAAATATCAAATATAGGGCCATATATAATTCCTTTACATCCCGCTTCATCAAGACCTTTCTTCAAAAGAAGTCCAATACTTGAAGGGCTACTTCCTGGCATTAGTATAAGTACACGTTGACCTGGAATCACAAGATTTAGCATACCATACTTGAAAAATTCTATAGTTGCTTTCAGATCACTTTCAGTAAAGAAGATTCTTTTAGAAACACCTGTAGTTCCAGATGTATTTATTGTTACAATCCTAGATATTTGATCAAGTGAAACACATAAAAAACTTTTGGGGTTATTGCTTAAGTCCTCGGAAGTTGTAAAAGGTATTCTTTTTAAATCTTCGAAATTCTTAATATCTTCACTTTTGATATTTTTTAATGCTTCTCCATAAAACTTACTATTCTTAGCAGTACTTATAGTCTTTCTAATTTCATTTAACTGATACAATTTTAAAACTTCCGAAGAAAGTTCCTTTTTCCCAGTTTCTCTCAAAATTTTGTCTTCCATCCATTTTTCATACATGGTTTTAATCATTTCTTACACTCCATAAATAATTCTCAGTTATCAATTTTGACCATTATTATCATTTACACTTGATAATTAATTATTATTAATACTATTTAAATTAATACCTTCAACAAAAACATTCTTCCCATCAACTATTATAATATTAATACATCCATAATTTTGTTTTATGTTAAACATAACTGTTAAATCTTTATTTAATAAGCTGCAGAGTAATGTCCGTATAAAGCCAGAATGACTGCAAATAACAACATTACCTTCAGTTGAATTAATAGTATGTCTAAAGACATCTATCGCTCTGTTTTGACATTGATTAAAGGACTCACCATTCTTCGGGGTAAATTTTGATATATTTTCTCCTCTTTTTTTATAATCTTCAGCATATTTATTTTTAACTTCATTAAAAGTTAAGCCATCCCAGTCTCCCATATTTATTTCTCTCAATTGTTCTAGAAAAGTTACTTCTACTTCTGGAAAAACTATATTTATTGTCTCTTTACACCTAGTTAAATCACTGCTGAAAATATTATCTATTATTATTTTATTCTCTGCAAAAATGCTAGCTAAATATTTTGCTTGTTCTTTGCCTTCATTAGAAAGTTTACAATCTGTATGTCCTAAATATCTCTTTTCGGTGCCATACTCAGTTTCTCCATGCCTTAAAAGATAAATATACCTTTTCATGTTTTATCACCTCAGATGTTCCAAGCTATTTCCAAGGATATCTTCAATCTTTTTCTTTATCGCTACTGCATGTGCATATCTCTTGTTAACATTTTTCAATATCTCTGGTGAATTCTCATATGTATTCCATGATTGTTCAAATCTTTTATTTAGTGACATTAATTCAGTTCCCATTAAAAGTTTATCACAAATATAAACTATTTCCTTTTCACCAATTTTATTAAAAGTTTTTAATTCCATATGCTCACTTATAATTTCACTTAAACATTCATATCCAAAATTTCTTGCAATTTTTGCACCTTCTTCTGCATGAGCTTTTTTCCCCTTACCCACATCATGAAGCAAAGCACCTGATTGCACAGCATTTATATTTAAATTGTACCCCTTTTTATTAAGCAAAACAGCTATTTTGTTTGAAAATTCGCTAACGCTTAACATATGCTCAATTACCTCTTGCTTAACATTACTTAATTTTAATATTTCCATACATTCTTCATAATCAGGAAAGGGCTTTTTTATTACATGGTCATAAAGCACCTCAAAATCTTCCTTAGTGTCCATATCCAGCAAAATTCCCCTATCAGCTAATTCTTCATAATGCCATTTATCTTTATGACCATTTAAAATATCCCTTAATCCACCTTTTGGATTTTTTGATAATATTTCTTCTACTAATGAATATGATATTATTGTTGGATGTCCCTTCTCTTTATTAAAGGTTGGAAATAAGATACCCTCATCTATTTTTTCATAACTTTCTATCATTTTTTTAACTGTGCTTTCTTTCACAGAAGGAATGTCTACAGGTAAAAGAAAAAATGCATCTGTATTTTCTGAAAGTACTCTTAAACCAGTTTGTATTGATGAAAACATACCTTCACTGTACATATTATTTTTTACAATTCTAATATCGTTTTTTAACTTTTCTTCAACTTTATCATTTAAATAACCTGTAACCACAATAATATCCTTGATTCTACAATTCTGAAAAAGACTTATGCATCTTTCAATTGGAGTTTTTCTATCTAAATTCATAAGCGGCTTAAAGTCTCCCATCCTTGAAGAATAACCTGCTGAAAGAATTATTGCAGAATAGTTTTTCATATCATCCTCTCGCGTCGAACCTTTATAAGCTCAGCTGCAATACTTACTGAAATCTCTTCTGGTGTTTCAGCACCAATTTCAAGGCCTATTGGATTATGAACTTTATTAAAATCATCAATGGTAAATCCATCTTGCTTAAGCGTTTTATAAACAATTTCTCGTTTTCTTCTACTGCCTATCATACCAATATAATATGATTCTGTTCTTAAAGATTGTTTTAAACAAGTCAAATCAAACATATGTCCACTTGTTACAATTACAATATAGCTCTCCTTATCTATTGGTAATTCTTCAAAACATCCTTCAAAAGAATTTGGAACAATAATTTCATCAGTCGTTGGAAATCTCTCTACATTTGCAAACTCTGCTCTATAATCTACTACTGTAACCATAAAATCAATCTTCTTTGCGAGTTCAGCAAGTTTTTGAGATACATGTCCTGCACCAAAAATATATAATCTACCTAAATTACATATAGGTTCAATAAGTACATTTGCATTTTCCTCTTTTAGAAGAACAAGATCTCTATATCGTACAACATCTGAATATTTTTCAACTGCTTCTTTTTTAACATCATTTGAATTTAGAATTATATTTCCACTCTTATATAAATAACTCATATTATTACCATCATAGAAAAACTTTCTAATTATAGAAGCCTTTTCTCCATTTTCAAAGCATTTAACTACTTCTTCATATAACTTAATATTTATATGGTTTTCTGCATCTACATATTCCATTAGAATACTCACATCTCCGCCACATGCCATTCCAATACCTTTGTTTTCAACCTCTTGCAATTTATATTCCTTAAGTATTGTTGCTTTGGTATCAAATATCTTTATGCCATCTTGAATTACTAATGCTTCAACTTTTCCTCCTCCAACGGTTCCTATAATAGACCCATCTTTTCTAATTATCATTCTTGCACCAGTTGTTCTTGGTGCTGAACCCTGACTATCAAAAATAGAAGCAAGTACAAAGCTTTCACCACTTTTTAAAATTTCTAACCTCTCTTCATAAAATTCTTTCATTTAAATTTTCCCTCCTATCCACAGATGCCAAACTCCTAAGTGTTCTTATATATTAAATTAACGCATTGTACTAGTTAAATTTAATTAGTTTTATAACACAAATCTATAAAACTGCAATATAGTTCTTGGTTGCGCTTAATAAGTTCCTAATTGTGCTTCGCACTTTTTTTATATGTGCATATTCTGAAGAATATATATGGTAATATGGTTTAGAATATTCAGTATTTAAGAATATTGTATCTTAAAGAAAATTATAAGTATATTTTAAAAATTAGTACAACGAGTTAAATTAATTACTAATTATCAATGCTCAATTTTTAATTGTTAATTATTTAATTCCAATAGCTGAATCCATATCCATGTTGCCTATCTATATAACTGCTTTTGATTGATAGCAGTAATATTATATGCACAAAATGGAATTAAACTTCCCTCTTTGTTAACTACATGAATACAACAATCTTTTAATCTGTCCGTATCCAAATTCCAAACATCTTGAAAAGCCATACCTGATATGCTGAAAAAGCCATTCTTTATTTTTTGTGCTAATTCTTCAAAGGAATTCTTTTTAGGAACATATTTATCTATTTTCACTCCAGACCAATTTCTCTCAACAAATTTTACAGCTTTATGCGATCCTTCCTTCCCATCTTCGGTGCTACAGCAATTATTCTTTTTACTTACAGCAATGAGCTTATCATCTACATATGCATAATTTGCATGAAAAGAGCATAACTCATTTTCACAGCCTGATGGACCGAAATCTGAAAGCTTGATTTTATTGTCACTTTGTTCAACTATACGGCTTATAACTTCCGGGAGTGTAATTCTATCATTATCTTCTGGAATCTTAGGAATTCTTCCAAAATAACTCACTGGTTGAAAATGTACTCCTCTTACAGTTGGTGCATTTTTAAATCCAAACTCTATAATCTCCCAAAGATTTTCATCATTTATATTAGGTACTACTGTACATACAAGAATTACACCAATTCCAAGCTTAGTACTATTTTCTATAACGTTTAATTTATCCTGTATTATATCTCTGCCTCTAAGCTTTGTCATTGCAGCTCCACTTAAATCATCAAATTGCAGAAAAATAGATTTAAGTCCTGCTTCTTTCAACTTTTCATAATAATTATAATCTGTAAGATTGATACCATTTGTATTTAGTTGAATAAATTTAAAACCATTATCTGAAGCCATAGAAATAATCTTATGAAGATCTTCTCTTATGGTAGGTTCTCCTCCAGATAGCTGAAGATTATACGGTCCTCCAGCTTCAATAATTCTTCTATACCACATTTCTATAGTTTTCATGTCTGGATCAGGTTCATTGCCATGTTCATCTGCAAAACAAAATTCACAGTTTAAATTACATCTTGAAGTTACTTCAATTAGCACTGTGCAAGTATGCTGGCGATGGGCACTGCAAAGCCCGCAATCATGAGGGCATCCTTTTGAAACTTTAGTATACGGTACCTTTGGATAAGCTGGACTTTTAGGTCTTACCCATGTCTCATAATCTGGCTTCCCTCTCCAAATTATAGTCTCAAAACTTCCATGTTCTTCACATTTTTTTGATAAATACAAATCTGCGCCTTTTTTTATTACTGTGGCATTAACTATATTTAGGCAAACAGGACAAATACTTTGTGTCTCTTTTATTATCTTCATGATTTTACTTATCCTCTCATCCTATATAATCATACTCTTTCAGAATCTCATTAATTTTATTATACGATTTTTGCATTATGTTACCACATTTTATCGGATATGCTTCTTTTTCATTTATGTCATTAAGCACATCAACAGTTATAATATCAGCACATTCTGTACTTTCAAATTCATCTTCAAACCATTTAACAAATTCTTGAATCATCTTATTTAAGTTATCATCTCTAATTTGAATATCTATTCCTTTTCCTGCATAAAGTCCAAATAAACATGCTCCACCAGTCACTACTCCACACGTCTTTCCAGTACTTCCAACCCCTGCGCAAAGTCCAGCCATAGCTCTTATTAATGAGACATTTTCCATTCCATTACTTTCAAGATACATTATTATCAATATCTGACTGCAGCAATATCCACAGTTTGCCAATTTAAACATTCTAAATCCATCTGTACCCATTATAATCACCCCACTATATTTTTTTAGCTATAAGTAAAAAATATCCTGGTTTACAAAGTGTAAGTTTTTTTTGAAAATCACCACAGCTGCTACAGGTTGCAATTTCCCAGAAGACTGACATTGAACCATATTTGAAAATTATTTTCACCATAAGCTGCTTAAGCAAGTCTGTCCAATCTTCAAAGCATATTATTTCAAATCCTGAACTTACAATTGCTTCTTTTAAGATATCTATGTCGAAAAGTCCTCTCATACAACTATTAATATTATGTTTTTGAACTTCTTCAAGATATTCTGGTCTCCTTGCATAAACATCTGAAACAATAAAGTATCCTTTATCTTCAATAACTCTATTACTTTCCTGTATTGTCTTCTTAAAATCTTCCATGAGTGACATAGTACATTCTGCCATAACACCTTTAAAAATACCATTCTTATGAGGTAACTCTTCTCCTCTTCCAAGTTCTATATTATGATTTCCATATTTCTCTTTACCTAGTTCAAGTAACTTTATAGAAGGATCAACTCCAAAAGCATCTAAATTATATATACTTTTAAGTTTTTCTACAGTTACTCCCATGCCACAGCCTACATCAATAATTTTATCCCCATATTTAAAATCACATATTTTGATTGCCCTATCAGTAAGGAACATTCCTCCTGGTCTTAGAGTATCCCCTGTTACTCCTCTCATATCTTCATTTTCATAAACTGAACAACTTCTCATTTATCCTCCAAGCTTTTTTCTACTTCAAGCATTTGGCCAGTAGCAAGCTCTTCTGTAATAAGAACATTTTTACAAACAGGACACTCTAATAATTCTATTTCAAAGTTTCCTCCAAGGTATTCCGCTTTTACTGGACCTTCCTCAAGAGGACCACCGCACTTCGAGCACAGCCATTTATTTTTTTTGATGTTATTATCTTGTTTCATTGTCATACCCCCGTTACATTCATTCTATGGCAGTAGGCATTTATAATTTCAAAGGTATCGTCAAACTTTTTATACTCTGCCCAGAAGGTTACATTTACTAGCCTTCTCCATGAAAGAATATGTTCATTTTCAGGATTAAAAAAGCTATTTTTAGTTTTTTCTGCATAACCTATCACTTTTTTAATATCTGATTCAAGAATAAGTTCATCCTCCATTTTATTTCTAAGCTCATCATTAATAATTATTTTTAAATCTTCAAATTCATCTTTTATTTCCATTACTTCACCCCACAGATTCTTAAGCATTTTTTTCTTGAGGTTAAACCTATTTATTCTTCTTTCAGATAAAGTAGGAATTTTCATCTCTGAAATTTCACCTTCGCTTTTTCCATATATCAAGTCCAAAATATGATAAGTTTTTTTGCCTCTTAATACAAACAAATCTCTACACATTGCACAATAAGCAAGATAATTATTTTCAGAATCATTTATTCTATTTTCAGTTACTTCCCTGCTAAATTCCTTATTAGCAAAATAAACAAGACCTCCAAAACCACAACATTTTGTAGTTTCCCTTCTAAATTCAGGTTCCTCAATTTTATATTCAAGATTTTTAGCTATATTCCTTATACTTTCATGAATACTTTTTTCTTTTCTTGTAGTACAAGCATCATGTACTGCTAAAATCTTACCATTTCCTAACTTAGCATCACTTGGAAGACCTTTTTCATCAAATATCTCCCAAAGAGACTTTATTTCTATATCACTTATATTTTCTTTAAAGTTATTAAAACATGTAGAGCATGCTATTATAACAATAGGATGTCCTAACATTTTTAAATTTGAATGAATTTTTTCTATACTGTTATTAAATAGTTCCTCCCTACCTGCCCAATCAGCTGGTGCTCCACAACATCCTAAATATAATCCAACACCACCATCAAGCTTTTCTATTAGATAATTATAAGTTTTACTAACCTGCTGCGAATAACTAGCACTTAACTGACAACCTGGATAAAACACATATTTACTATTATTTGTGCCTGGCTGATGCTTTATTAATTCAAAATATTCACTATTAGTAAATTCCATATCTTTTAAAGCAAAATCATGAGCTGAAACTGGCATTTTATCTCTAGAAACCATGCTTCTTCTAGTTTCTTTAATAATATCTGCCATATTTATTCCCTCTGGACAAATTGCACCACATAATCCACACTCTAAACAAGAATTTATTGTTTTATTGGCATAGTGGTCTCCAAGAATAATACGTTCGTTTTGATTTATTGTCCTGATATAAGCTTTAGGATCTAACTTCTCCTTTTGAAGATGAATGCAAGCTTTAACACATTTGTGACATTCACATTGAACACATCTTAATGCTTCTCGATCAGCCTCTTCTTTTGTAAAATTAATATTTTCAGGCTTAATTCTTTGTAAAATGCTATCGTTTTCTATCTCAACTTTAAGTATACTTTTATAAGTTTTTTCTTTTCCTCTAAGTGCAGTGAGTGATTTTTTTTGAACAAATCTATCAATAGATACTGCTGCTATCCTGCCTGTAGCTACTGATTGTATTATAGAGTCACATTCACTTACAAGTTTTCCGCCTACAAAAACTTTTTCTATTTCTGTCTGCAGCGTAACTTCATCTATATTAAATTTTTGAGTCCATATACCAGTACCAATATAAACTGCATCATATTCCTCTATAATATTTTCAATATTTTTATTATTCACTTCATAATTTAATTTTATTTCAATTCCTAACTCTTCAAGTTTAATAATTTCATCTTGAATCAGTTTTGGTTCTAATATTTTTTCTGATGCCTTTAAAAATGTGCCTCCTGCTTGACCCTCTTTTTCAAAAATATCAACATCATACCCTTTTTGGTTAAGATCAGAAGCACAGGTAATTCCACTTATGCCGCCACCAATAATTGCAATTTTCTTATCAACCTTTGGTATAGGAAGTGTTTTTATTTTTGCCTTACTTCCATAAATTACTGCTGCCTTTTCAAGCTCATGAATAGAAATTGACTTACCATCTATATTTGTAACACAAGAAGATTCACAAGGATGATCACAAACTAATCCAATTACATTAGTAAAAGGCATTCTTTTTTTTAATATTCTATATGATTCTTCAAAATTTTCTTTTTTAATCTCTCCAATTAAACCTTTAACATCAACATGAATTGGGCATTTTGTATTACATGCAGGAGGATTATCATTTATGCATTTCTCCTGCACTGATAAAAGTTTTTCAAGATCCATACTATCCCCCCATTAGTTCATTTAAGAGTTATGAGTTCACAGTGAAGGAAGAAAAGCCTACGGCTTTTATAAAATTACATTTTAAAATAAATTCTGTAAGAAATGAGATGTTCCAAAAGTGAGAATCAAAATTTTATATTTGGCTAGCAGAACTTTCCCTGTGGACATTTCATATTTGGCCAACAGAACTTTCTTTGTGAACTTTCATCCTAAACTGTTAATAGTTAACTGCTAACTGTTAACTATTTTTAAGGAACCTGAGGCATATAAAAAACCTCATATTGCCTTAGGCTCCAATTTTAAATTTAAAACTATTTATTTAATTTTTTTTAATCCAGCAAGAATTTTTTCTGGAAGCGCTGGGAGGTGTCTTATTCTAACTCCACAAGCATCATATATTGCATTAATGATTGCTGCATGAGGAGCAGATAGTGGCATTTCACCAGCACCAGATGCTCCATATGGTCCAAGCGGTCTTGGAGTTTCTAAGTAAAGTAATGTTATATTATCAGTAACATCTTTTATTTGTGGTATTCCACAGCCAGTCATAGTAGTATGCTTTTTAAGATCCTCAAAATCTTCTGTTAATGCAAGACCAATACCTTGAACAAGTCCTCCAAGTATTTGACCATCAACTACAAGTTTGTTTACAATAACTCCCACATCTGAAATGCATGTTAATTTATCAACATGAGCTTTACCAGTATTCATATCCACTTCAACTTCTGCAAGTAAAACTCCATACATATAAGTTGGGAATGGATTACCTTGTCCTGTTTCAACGCTAGGAGCTGTACAAGGTGCAGTCCATTTCCCTTCATATTTTAATGGCTTTTCTTCTGCAATCATTTCATCATAAGTTCTATAAGTTCCATCTTCTTTTTTCATACCTTCAAGTAAGTTTTCACAAGCAACTCTTGTTGCATTTCCTGTAAGAACATTTGAACGGCTTCCACCTGCTGGTCCACTATTTGGTGTAAAATTCATATCATTTAATATTAATTTTATATCACTTGCATTAATGCCCGCTTTTCTTAATGTTTCATATGCTATTGCTAAAGTTCCCATATCTGCCCCTTGACCATGATCTTCCCATGAGTTTGCAACTGTTACTCCATCTTTAGTAAGTTCAACCCAAGCTTCTGAAGTATCAGGACCATCAAGTCCACATCCATAAATTAGAAGTGATATTCCAGCCCCATATTTCTTATCAACACTTGTTTTATTTATTTCTTTTGCGGCTTCCTTTGCTGCCTTATAGTAAGGACGAATAGTATCAAGCATTTGTGGAAGTACAATTACATCAGGTGCACATCCAGTTGGAGTAGTATCGCCTTCTCTATAAACATTATTATATCTAAATTCCAATGGATCAATTCCCATCTTCGCAGCAAGTTCATCAACTGTTACTTCTGAAGCAAATAAACTTTGTGGTGAACCATAACCTCTAAATGCTGATCCCCATGCATGGTTTGTAGCAACAGTTCTTCCGTTACCTCTAATATTATCAATTCTATAACCAGCACCCATAAATTGTGATCCTCTAGTTGTAACCAAGTCACCAAATTCACAATATGGACCGTGATCAACAGACCAATCTGTTTCTAACGCTTGTATCTTACCATTTTCGTCAGCACCCATTTTTAAATGCATGAAGAATGGTGATCTCTTTCCAGTATAAGTAATTTGTTGATACATACTAAATTCAAGATATACTGGTTTTCCTGTATCTATAGCTGCAACTGCAAGTAAAGCTTCTATTGTAGGACTAAATTTATATCCAAAAGTTCCACCTGTTGGGTTTTGCACTATTGCAATTTTATCCATTGAAAGACCAACACCATCTGCAATCATAAGAGCATGGAAATGTAATGCTACACTCTTTGAATGAACTACTAATTTTCCTTCGTCATTAAAATAAGCAAATCCTACATCCGGTTCTATTGGAAGATGAGGTTGTCTACCTACGTAATAATCATCTTCAACAACATGAGGTAACTTTTCCATTATTGGAGCAGTTTCTTCTCCTTTAACAACTCCTGTTTCAAAATATATGTTAGGTGTTCCAGGATGAATTTCAATTGCATCCTCTGCCATAGCTGCTGGAGCACTCATATATGCAGGCAATTCCTCAATTTCTACAACAACCTTTTTAGTTGCTTCTTCTGCATGTGTAGGTGTATCTGCTAGTATCATTGCAATTGCATCACCAAATTGGAATATTTTCTTATCATTTAATATTGGTCTTTCAAGTCCATCACCTTTATTGGATGGGAAAGCTAAACCATTAATTCTATTTGTTCCTTTTACATCCTTATAAGTTAAAACTCTATATACTCCAGGCATTTTTTCAGCTTCAGATGTGTCAATTGATATGATATTTGCATGAGAAACTGTTGCTTGAACAAGTTTTATATGAAGAGTATCTTCTGGAAGTTTTAATCCAAGGTCAGCACCAAAATCCCAAGTACCTGTTACTTTTGCACATGCAGATGGTCTTATTGCTCCTGTTCCGAGTAAACTTGCCCCTACTGAAAGCTTAGGCCATAACTGCTCCCTTGTAACCGCTCCTCTCTTAAGTCTCGAAGCTTCCATTACTGCATCTACTAATGGCTGATATCCAGTGCATCTACATACATTTCTACACTTTTGGAACCAAGCTCTTACTTCTTCCCTTGTAGGATCAGTATTTTCATCTAAAAGTGCCTTTGCACTTACTATAAAACCAGGGGTACAAAATCCACATTGTGCTGCACCATGTATCATCCATGCAAATTGGATATCATGTAAATCATCCTGTGTTCCAACGCCTTCAACAGTAATAATTTCAGCTTCATCAGGAACTCTTTTCATTTTAGTTATACATGCTTTTACTACTTTGCCATTCATTATTACATTACATGCACCACATTCACCTATTCCACAACCAACTTTAGTTCCAGTAAGAGATAATTGTTTTCTTAAAACATCTGCAAGTGAACTTTCTGGATTTACAATAATAGTCCTATTAACACCATTAATTTTAAGTACTTTTTTTAACATTTTAAGTCCCCCTTATTTGTTTATTTAAAAAGGCATGGCCTTAACTTAAAAAGACACAACCTTATTATTACCATTTACCAAAACTACAAGCTGGAAAAGTACATACTTTACAATTAAGACACAGTCCTCCATGCCCAAGCTTTGTAATATCTTCCCTCTTTATCTTTTCTCCTGCTATAATTCTTGGAAGTATAAGATCAAATACCGTTATTTTGTTATACATTACACATCCTGGAAGTCCTAGAATAGGTATGTCATTCTTATATGCAATTAAAAACATTGCTCCTGGAAGCACTGGTGCGCCATATGATATAATATTGGCTCCTGATGATCTTATTCCAGCTGGAGTAAGATCATCGGGATCTACAGACATACCACCAGTCACAATAATCATTTCTACTCCCATTTCCAATAATTCATTTACTGCATCCACAATCATACTTACATTATCAGAAACAAGAATTTGCTTTATAACTTCACTACCAATTTCCTCAATTTTATTTCTAATAACAGGTCCAAACTTATCTGTTATTCTGCCTGTATAAACTTCACTGCCAGTTGTAATTATTCCAACTTTCATAGTTTTTAATGGTTCTACCCAAATAATAGGTCCTTCATCTTTACAGATCTTTTCAATTTGCTCAATTTTGAATTTATCGATAAAAAGAGGTATTATTCTTGCTCCTGCAACAACGGTTCCCTTTTCTACTATAATATCTGTATGTAATGAAGCAATCATTGCTTCATCCAATACATTAATCTTTTCCAAAGCAGTATAATTCACCTTTAGTAAACCTTTACAATCGGCTAATAAGCTTACTTTGCCTTCTTCTGGTTCACTAAAAAGAATTTCCTTACCTGCTGCTACCCTTGCCATTCTTTCTCCAGCTTCATTTTCGTGGAGTATTCCCGCCTGCATTTCCCATACATAAATATTTCTTTTCCCCATATCTAACATTTTAGGTATATCTTCTTCAGTTATTATATGCCCTTTTTTAAATGCAACTCCTTTAAATTCTCCTGGAACAATTTTTGTTAAGTCATGACATAATACCATACCTAATGCTTCTTCAACTGGAACAGACTTCATTTTGCTTCCTCCTAACCGCCAATAAATTCCTTAGTAAAATTTTAATAATTAATTGGCCCGTGCCTAAATATATATTTTTAAAAATTAATTTTACTATATTAATAGATATAAAGCAATTTTTATGCCAAAATAGTAATGATATAAAAATTGCTTTTCATTCCTCTGTTTACTTAATCTTAATACTAAATCAAAACAACATTTATATTTGAAATTTATAAACTGTTCCATTTCGATACAAATCGCCAAACAATTACAGTTCCATTTCAGAACAGTGTTCGATTTTGGAATAGTTTATATTATATTTTTCAATTTTTCTATATAAAGTATTTCTCCCAATTTCCAATATATTTGCTGCTAAAGTCATATTCCCTTTAACATCTTTTAAAACTTTAATTATATGTTGCTTTTCCATCAATTCTAAACTAATATTTTCATTTGAACTTGATGTGTTAATTTTCACTTCATCTAATTTATTATTAAGATTAAACTTAAATTCTTCAGAATTCACTACTAATTCTATTACATTTTCTAATTCTCTTACATTTCCAGGCCAATCGTAATTTACAAGATAATTCATATACCCCTCAGGTATATTAACACTTTGCTTATTAAGCTTCTCAGATGTTTTTTGCATATAATAGTTTATCAATTCTGGTATATCTTCTTTACGCGTTCTAAGTGGAGGTAAACATATTGGTAAAACATTTATCCTATAATATAAATCTGTTCTAAAATTACCACTTTCTATTTCACATTTTAAATTTTTATTTGTAGCTGCTATTATTCTTACATCAATAGGTATTTCTATTGAACTTCCTATTCTAGTTATCATACCTTCTTCAATTACCCTCAATAATTTTGTCTGCATATCAATAGGCATTTCTCCTATTTCATCTAAAAAAATAGTGCCTCCATCCGCAATTTCAAATTTACCAGGATTACCGCCTTTTTTTGCTCCAGTAAATGCTCCATCTTCATATCCAAATAATTCTGATTCTATAAGTGTCCTTGGAATTGCTCCACAATTTACTGCAATAAAAGGCTCATCTTTGCGAGAACCATAATTATGAATGGCTTGTGCAAAAACTTCTTTTCCAGTACCACTTTCTCCAGTTATTAATATTGTAGATTTGCTATCTGCCACTTTTTTAGCATAGTTAACTATCTTAACAAAATCCCCATTCTTCCCTATTACTTGCGAAAAAGTATATTTTGCTTGACCACCTAATATTTTTTCTGAAAGCTTCCTACTCTTTTTTAATTCATTAATTACAATAGTAATTTCTTCAATATTCATCTTTGAATCGTATATGGGATACAAAGTAAAATTATATTGTAATTTATTAATTTTTGCATGAATATATATATCTTCATTAATAAGATCATTTTTAACTTTTAGATGTTTGATTATTTCATCCCAATTTTGAATAAAATCAGAAATTTTTATTTTTCTCATTTCATCAGTTGTACAGTCAAGCATTCTTACTGATTGCTTATTCATAGTTGTAATATTTCCATATAAATCACAACTTAAAATTCCAGAAGAAATTGAATTAGATGTGGTTTCCAAACGTTTTTGAGAAATTTCAAGCATTGAATTATATTTATTAATTTCAAGCATTGTTTCTATTGCATCAGTTGCTGCAACTACCATTCCTAACGTGTGAGGATGAGCATTTCCCGTATAACCAGTTAAGTTAATCACACCAATAATTTTACCGTTTATATCCCTAATTGGTGCTGAAGAGCAGGTCCATCTGTGATATGCTTCAATAAAATGCTCCTTTCCAGAAATCTGAATTGGTCCTTGCTCTGATATAGCAAGACTCATTGCATTAGTTCCAATATGCGCTTCATCCATATATGCACCTTTAATCATTTTTAACTTTAAAGCTTCACTTAATATTTTTTCATTACCTATCACATTTAAGATGCAGCCTTCACCATCACATAGCGTTGCAAAAAATTCCGATTTTTTCACAAAATTATATAAGTGATTCATAAATGGAGTTGCTGCTTGGATAAGCTCATTATTTTTATAAAGTATATCTTGAAGTTCAATCCCACATATTATCTGAGTGCTAAATAAATTTTCTGATGATATACCCATTAATACAGATCTCTTTTGAGACTCTTTAATGTAATCTTCCATACGCTTTCATCCTTTTACTTATATGATACTTATTGATTAGGTAAAATCTCATAATAAAAAACATATTCTCGTTCATTATCAATTCTACATTTTTTATACCAACTTGTAGATTAAGGTCATTATTAGTATTTTTATTATATTATAAACGTTTTCTTTTATTATTAAAAGGATAATCCTAATATTTATAAATAAAATAATCGACTTAAAATGTAGAAAAATTGATTTATCTAAAATATTTATCTTTGGTTCAATTCCTTTTTTCTCAAAAGCTTCATAAAGTGATGAAATTTCATCATTTACTATATTATTGTATAAAATAATATATACCAAAATACTCAACAACAGCTTAATCTCACTAAATAATTAAATTTGCAGCACATCTAAAAAAATAGCAGGTAATTTTGTTGCTACAAATATTACCTGCCACTTTTTTATACATATATACAATTAAAATTTATATCTGTTACTTATAAATTCTTCATTATAATCCTAATATTCATAAAAAGTTGATCCTCCAATAAATTCTCTTAATAAAGAATTCTTTGGTACTTCTTCAATATCAATTGTTTTAAAAAAGTTTAAGAAAGCTTTTAATCTTATAGCTTCCGAATATACTGAACTTTCCTCTGTTATTTTATTTAATTCTTTTAAAACATATGGTTTTAATACTCCAAGTTCATAAACCAATGTAGAATTAAAAGCAACATCCGCCTTCTCCTGATACACAAATATATTATTCTTTTCTCCATTTTTTATAGATTTCCACATTTTCAAAGTATCTTCTGCTTCATATCCTCTTGATAAGGAATCTCTAACTATCCTTCTTACTTTCCTCACATCTGTAGTTGAAATCCTATTATGATTATCTATGTTCAATTGAGTTAATGCTGATATATATATTTTAAATACATTTTTATTTAATTCATTAGAAATTAAATTTGGATTTAATCCATGAATTCCTTCAAGTATTAATACTCCATTTTCAGGTAATTTAACTCTATAATCCTTCCATTCCTTTTCACCAGTTTTAAAATTATAAATTGGAATTTCTACTTCTTCGCCAGTCATTAATTTTTCCAAATTCTCGTTTAATAATTTTAAATCTAAAGCATCAATTGATTCATAATCATAATCACCATTTTCATCCTTAGGAGTATCTATTCTATTAACAAAATAATTGTCTAGAGATAACGGAATAGGTATTAATCCATTTACCCTAAGCTGTATACTTAATCTATTGGCAAAAGTAGTCTTTCCAGAAGAAGATGGTCCTGCAATAAGTATGATTTTGACATCTTTTTTATTAAAAATTTCATCAGCAATATTAGCTATCTTCTTTTCATGTAGTCCTTCTGATACCATAATTACATTTCTCAATTCATTATTAAGTACTTTTTCATTTAATGTTCCAACATCTTCTATTCCTAATATAGTAAGCCATCTTTCTGTTTCTATAAATATCTTTGTTAAACTTTTTTGCTCTCTAAATTTAGGTAGTTCATATAATTTTTTTCTTAAAGGTCTTTGTAATATAAATCCAGATTCATAATTGAACACATTAAAAATTTTTATTATACCAGTAGAATATGCCATTGGTCCATAAAAATAATCATATCTTCCTTCAAGCTCATAAAGATGGACATCTTTTATATTACTATACTTTAAAAGCTTTACTTTATCCTCCATTTTATATCCTTTAAAAATCTCCATTGCTTTTTCTTTTGAAGTTACAATACTCTTTATTGGCACATCTTTATTTATTATTTCCTGCATTTTTATTTTTATTTTATCAATATCATTTTCATTTAAAGGAATTTCTTTATGCAATTCCCCATATACTGATTTACTTATAGCATGTTCTATTGTTATTTTAGCTTGTGGAAATAATTCTAAAGCTACTTTAATAAAAATAAATTGCAGAGTTCTAGTATAAATTTTTATTCCAAGCTCTGTGCCAAAACCTATTAATTCTATATCTCCATCTTCTTTAACTACTTCAGTTAACTCATAATATTTCCCATTAAGTTTGCATATAGCAACATCTTTAACTTTGTCTTTATTCTCATAGTTTTCAAGAATTAAATTATAAAATGTTATTCCTTTTTTAGCTTTAATAGTATTATCTCCTAATATAGATCCACCATTAGTCATATAATTTAAAACCTTCCTCTCAATTTAGTTATCAACTTTAAGCTGTTTGATAATAAAAATACATCCTTGTGCATTTTTGTAAATTTTTCCACTCCATTTTATTTATTATAATATTAATATTAGTTATTACTGTTTTTATAAAATCATCACTCCAAGTATATTATATACATTTTTACTAAAAATGATAAAACTATTTTTTCTCTGAATATTAATTTTATTTTTTGCAAATATTAATTTTTAGAGGTGATTTTTTATGTTTGTAGTAGCTATTAGAACTGCAATTTTATACTTATTAGTTGTTTTAACAATGAGATTAATGGGCAAAAGGCAAATAGGTGAGCTTCAACCTTACGAATTTGTAATAACAATTATGATTTCTGATTTAGCTTCTTTGCCTATGCAGGATACTAGATTACCCTTGTTACAAGGAATTATTCCCATAATAACTTTATTATTTTTAAAGACAGTTTTAACACAAATAGGATTAAAATTTCAATGTACAAGAAGATTTGTAGATGGAGAACCTTGCATCTTAATAAATAAAGGAAAGATTAATTATTCAACTTTAAGAAAACAACAATTAAATATTGATGAATTACTAGAAGAATTAAGGCTTGCAAATTATTTTAATCTAGATGAAATTCAATATGCAATTCTTGAAAATGATGGACAGATGTCTATCCTACCTGTAGATTATAATTCAACTAAAAAATCTGATGGTTCTAATAATGATTCAAAAAAAGCTGAAGTTAAATTGCCAAAAGTTTTAATTTCTGATGGTAAAATAAACAGAAATTCATTAACTTCAATTAATAAAGATGAAAAATGGATTATTAATTTGCTAAAAAAATATAATATATCCTCAATAAAACATGTATTAATAGCTTCATATGATACTGAAGGTAATTTTAAGTTTCAACTTTTTGATAAATATGAAAAGGGGGATACATAATGAGAAATGCTTTTTTATCAATACTTCTCTTTTTCTTTACAATGTCATGTGTTTATATGTTAAATAATTCTGTACTTAATTTATGTGATGATATTAGAACTCAAGCTGAGGATATAGAACTAAAAATAAAAAGCGGTGACTTCGAAGCTGGGTACAATCAATCACTTACTTTATTAAACTCTATCCAAGAAAAAAATTTTGTAACTTCTATATATCTCAGCCATCAGGAATTTGATAATTTATTAAATGAAGCAGTAAAATTATCTACCTATTTAGTTCATGAGGATGAAACAGAAGCTCATACTTCATTGCATTTGTTAAAACATAATACTGATCATATAAAGAAATTACAATTACCAAACTTAGAAAACATACTTTAGTAATGAATAATATTAAATTTAATTTGTCTAAATATAATTTATAATTCACAAATTCTTTCTTTAATAATGAATAATGTTAAATTTAATCTGCATACTTAATATAATTTTTTTTATTCGCCAAAAATTTATTCCTTAATTATCCACTGAAAATACTCATGTTTCTTCTCATTCTCATTAAAAATATTGCATAGTACATAACTACAACTGAATAAATATGTACTATAATCATGTATAATCCATATAATTATACAAACAAATTTTATGCATAAAAACAAGCATTTTATGCATAGTTTTTATATATTTATGTATATTATTTATATTTTTATGAATATTTTTACTGATAACGCTTGATTTTTATGTTTAAAAACTGTATAATTATTAATATCAGATTAACTTAGAAATTTTATTAATTTATTTTTATATATTTATTGAGGAGGCTTTTAAAATGACAAAGTATAACAAAGTGGTTTTAGCATATTCTGGAGGATTAGATACATCAATTATTATTCCATGGCTTAAAGAAAATTACGGATGTGAAGTTATAGCGGTTTGTGGAAATGTAGGTCAAAAGGATGAATTAGATGGATTAGAAGAAAAAGCAATTAAAACAGGAGCATCAAAATTATATATAGAAGATTTAACTCAAGAGTTTGTTGATGATTATATCTTCCCTACTATTCAAGCTGGTGCTATATATGAAGGAAAATACTTACTAGGAACTTCATTTGCTAGACCAATAATCGGAAAAAGATTGGTTGAAATTGCTAAAAAAGAAGGTGCTGATGCAATTTGTCATGGCTGTACTGGTAAAGGAAATGACCAAGTAAGATTTGAAATGGCTGTCAAAGCATTTGCTCCAGAAATGCCAATAATTGCACCTTGGAGAATTTGGGATATTAAATCAAGAGAAGATGAAATAGATTATGCAGAATCTAAAAATATTCCATTAAAAATCAATCGTGAAACAAACTACAGCAAAGATAAAAACATTTGGCACTTAAGTCATGAAGGTTTAGATTTAGAATTCCCTGAAAATGAACCACAATATGATAAAATTTTAGAACTTTGTAAAACACTAGAAGCTGCTCCAAATGAAGCAACTTACATCACTTTAACTTTTGAAAAAGGAAATGCTGTTGCTTTAAACGGACAAAAAATGAACAGTGTTGAATTATTAGATGCATTAAATAAAGTTGGTGGAGAAAATGCTATTGGTCTTACTGATATGGTAGAAAACAGACTTGTTGGTATGAAATCAAGAGGCGTTTACGAAACTCCAGGCGGAACTATCCTTTACAAAGCTCATAAAGATTTAGAAGAACTTTGTTTAGATAAAGAAACTTCTCATTATAAGGAACAAATAGCTTTAAAATTTGCTGATATAGTATATAACGGACAATGGTTTACTCCACTTAGAGAAGCATTATCTGAATTTGTTACAAAAACTCAAGAAACAGTTACAGGAGAAATTAAATTAAAACTATACAAAGGAAATATTGTCAATGCCGGTATGACATCCCCTTACTCATTATACAGTGAAGAATATGCAACTTTTGGAGAAGATGGAGTATACGATCAAAAGGATTCAGCTGGATTCATAAATCTATTTGGTCTTCCAACAGTTGTAAATGCTAAAATGAATGAAAAAATTAAGAAAGAGGAAATATAATGAAGCTTTGGGGCGGACGATTCAAAAAGGGCACTGACAAATTAGTTAATGATTTTAATTCTTCTATAAATGTCGATTCAAGAATGTATAAAGAAGATATTGAAGGAAGTCTTGCTCATGCTTCAATGCTTGGAAGTCAAAATATAATTCCCAAAGAAGCTAGTGATAGAATTACTTCTGGTCTTCTTGAAATCTTAAAGAGAATGGATAATGGAGTTATCGAAGTTGATGAAACTGCTGAAGATATACACAGTTTTATTGAAGGTACTTTAACTTACTATATTGGTGACAATGGAAAGATGCTTCACACTGGTAGAAGCAGAAATGATCAAGTAACTTTAGATTTGAGATTATATTTAAAAAAGGCAATTGTTGCGTTAAAAGAAGATATTATAGCTTTAGAAGAAGTTCTTTTAGAAAAAGCTGAGGAAAATATAGATACTATAATGCCCGGATATACTCATATGCAAAAGGCACAGCCTATAACTTTTGCTCATCACATTTTAGCTTATGCTGAAATGCTTAAAAGAGATTTTGGCAGACTTTCTGATTGCTACAAGAGAGTTGACGAAATGCCACTTGGTTCTGGAGCCTTAGCTACTTCTACTTATCCTATTGATAGAGAAGCAGTTGCACGCGACCTTGGTTTTGCAAAAGTTACGCTAAACAGTTTAGATTCTGTATCTGATAGAGATTATGCTATTGAAACACTTTCTTGTCTTTCAATGATAATGATGCATCTTTCAAGATTTTCAGAAGAAATTATTCTTTGGTGTACTAATGAATTTAGTTTCATTGAACTTGATGATGGTTATAGTACTGGAAGCAGTATAATGCCCCAAAAGAAAAATCCAGACGTTGCAGAATTAGTTAGAGGAAAAACTGGCAGAGTTTATGGAGATCTTATGACACTCCTTACTGTTATGAAAGGAATTCCTCTTGCTTATAACAAAGATATGCAAGAAGATAAGGAAGCTCTTTTTGATGGATTAGATACTGTTACTCTTTCACTTAAAACTTTCTGTGGAATGGCTAAAACTATGAAAGTTAAAAAAGATAATATGAGAAAAGGTGCAGGACTTGGATTTACTAATGCTACTGACGTAGCTGATTACTTAGTAAAAAAAGGTATGGCATTTAGAAATGCTCATGAAGTAGTTGGAGAAATAGTTCTTGAATGTATCAAGAGAAACAAGATGATTGAAGAATTAACTCTTGAAGAACTTAAAGGCTTCTCTCCTATCTTTGAAGAAGATGTCTATCATGCAATAGATTTAGTAACTTGTGTAGAAGAACGTAAAGTTATTGGTGGTCCTTCTACAGAATCAGTTAAAATGCAAATTGCAGCATTAGAAAACTTTATAAATGAATTTAAATCAGTTAACAGTTAATTAAGAGCAGTTAACAATTGAGGATTAATTATAAACCTTCCACGGAAGGCTTATCTTCAAGTGTTAACTGTTACCCGTTACTAACTGAATTTTTAAGGGGGCTAATTAGAAATGGTTAAGGTCGGAATAATAGGTGCTACAGGATATGTAGGTGCTGAACTTTTAAGATTACTATTATCTCATCCCAAAGTTAAAGTTACAGCTTTAAGCTCTGTTTCCTTTGAAGGACAAGAAATTAGTAACGTATATAAAAGTTTTTTTAATAAAACAAACTTAATTTGTGAATCTGCAGAAGATGTTGTTGAAAAATCTGATGTAATTTTCACTGCACTTCCTCATGGATTAAGTGAAGATATAGCAAAAAAAGCAATTGATAGCAATAAAATTTGTATCGATATGGGTGCAGATTTTAGATTATCTAATGAAGCTGAATATGAAGAATGGTATGGCAAAAAATTCACACAACCTGAAATACATGAAAATAGTATTTATGGTCTTCCAGAATTAAATAGAGAACAAATTAAAAAGTGTTCTCTAATTGCTAATCCAGGATGCTATCCAACAACTATAGAGTTAGGATTAATGCCACTATTAAAAAATTCATTAATTAAATTCGAAGGTATTATTTGTGATTCTAAATCTGGAACAACAGGTGCTGGAAGAAATTTAACTTTAAATACTCATTTTCCAGAAGAAAATGAAACTTTTTCACCATATAAAGTTGGAGCTCATAGACATACTCCTGAAATTGAAGAAATCTTATCTACTATGGCAAATGATAAAGTAAATATCACTTTTACGCCTCACCTGCTTCCAATTAATAGAGGTATACTTTCAACTATTTACTGTACTCCAAAAGATACAGTAAATCTTGAAGATATTTATAAATTATATGTAGATATTTATAAGGATGAACCTTTTGTTAATATCTTACCTCTTGGAGAAACTGCTTCAATAAAAAATGTAAGATTAACAAATGACTGTTGTATTTCTCTACATTTAAATCATAGAAAAGATCAAATCATAATTGTGAGTTCAATAGATAATATGATTAAAGGATCTGCCGGACAAGCGATTCAAAGCATGAATATTATTTTAGGTTTTGATGAAACAGATGGATTAAAGCTAATTGCACCAGCGTTTTAACCCAGTTAAGAGTTAACAATTAAATTTCAGAGAATTATATAAAATTCTAAGTTTTATAGCAAAATAACAAAAAGCAATAAACTAATGTAGTTAGCAATATGCAGTTAATACACTAATTCCTTTTTTCAAACGCCTTAGGTGTTCGTTTATTTAACTGTTAATTTTTAACTATCAACTGAATCAAGGGGGTTATAAATTTGAATATAAAATATCTAGATGGTGGAGTCACAGCTCCTAACGGTTTTTTAGCTTCAGGTATACACTGTGGATTAAAGAAAAGTAACTTAAAAAAAGATTTAGCTTTAATATATTCTGAAGTGCCAGCAGCAGCTGCTGGAATGTACACTAAAAATAAGGTTAAAGGAGCTCCTATTTACATTACAAAGGAGCATTTAACTAACAAAAAAGCACAAGCAATAATTATAAATAGTGGTAATGCAAATACTTGTAATGGTGATGATGGCTTAAATAAAGCAAAAAAAATGACTTGTCTACAAGCTAAAGAATTAAAATTAAAAACAGATGATGTTTTAGTTGCTTCTACAGGTGTAATTGGGGTTCCTCTAAATATAGATGCAGTTAAAAGTGGCATTCCTTTGCTTACTGAAAAGTTATCAAAAAATGGTTCTAATGATGCATCATTAGCTATTATGACAACTGATACATTTCAAAAACAATTAGCTTTAGAATTTTACATAGATGATAAGAAGGTTACTATAGGTTCAATGGCAAAAGGTTCAGGAATGATTGAACCAAATATGGGAACAATGCTTTCATTTATTACAACTGACCTTTCTATCTCCCCTGAACTGCTACATGAAGCAATAAAATCAAGCGTTAATATAACTTATAATAGAGTTAGTGTTGATGGTGATACAAGTACTAATGACATGATATTAATATTAGCTAATGGTTTAGCTGAAAATTCTACTATAACTGAAAAAGATGAGAATTATTATGCTTTCCTTGAAGCTCTTACTAACCTAAATACTATTATGGCTAAAAATATTGCCAAAGATGGTGAAGGTGCTACAAAATTATTAGAGTGTCAAATCATAGGTGCAAGTACTGAAGAAGATGCTGTTGTTTTAGGTAAAAGTGTTATTAATTCTAGCTTGGTAAAAACTGCAATGTTCGGAAGTGATGCAAACTGGGGAAGAATTCTCTGCGCTCTAGGATATGCAAAAATTGATTTTGATCCTGAAAAAGTTGATGTTTCTTTTGAAAGCGCTACTGGTTCTATAAAAGTTTGTGAAGCAGGTAGTTCTTTACCTTTTGATGAGGATGACGCTAAAAAAATTCTAAGCGAAAATGAAATTACTATTAAGATTAATTTATTCTTAGGTGACTACGATGCTTATGTTTGGGGATGTGACCTAAGTTATGAATATGTGCAAATAAATGGAGATTATAGAAGTTAGTTCAGTTAAGAGTTAAGAATCAGCAGTTAACTGAATAAATGGGGGTTTTTAGATTGAATAATAATGAAAGAGCTGAGGTCTTAGTTCATGCATTACCTTATATTCAACGTTATTACGGTAAAATAATAGTAGTAAAATACGGTGGAAATGCAATGATAAGTGATGAACTTAGAGAAACAGTTATAAATGATATTATATTAATGAAATGTGTTGGTATTGAACCAGTTGTTGTACATGGTGGTGGTCCTGATATTTCAGATTTTTTAAATAGACTAGGCGAGAAAAGTGAATTTATAAATGGCTTAAGATATACTGGCGAAAGTACAATTGATATAGTTCAAATGGTTCTTGGTGGAAAAGTAAATAAAAACTTAGTTTCATTAATTGAAAAATTCGGTGGAAAAGCTATTGGTCTATGCGGAATGGATGGTTCTCTTTTAAAAGCTAGAAAATTAAAAACTGATGTTGATTTAGGTTATGTAGGTGAAATAACTAAAGTTAATACTGAAGTTATAAAAATGGCTATAAACTCTGGTTACATTCCTGTTGTTGGTAGCATTGCTTTAGGAGAAGAAGATAATAAACCTTACAACATTAATGCTGATATATGTGCTTCAAAAATTGCTTCAGCATTAAAAGCTGAAAAATTAATGTTACTTACTGATGTTCCTGGAGTTCTTATGGATCGAAAAGATCCATCTTCATTACTTAGTGTTTTGAGAATACATCAAATTCCTAAGTTATGTTTAGAAGGAGTTATTAAAGGTGGTATGATTCCAAAAATTGATTGTTGTGTCGAAGCAATTAGAATGGGTGTTGAAAGAGCACTTATTATTGATGGACGTATTCCTCATTCAATCCTTTTAGAATTATTCTCTCCTGATGGAATTGGGACAATGATCTACTAAATCAGTTAAAAGTTAATGCCCTTTATGGATATCCTGTGGGCAAGTAATAATTAAAAGTTGTGGATGAAATTCCTTTGGGATTTGTTCCTTAAATTTTAACTCTTAATTCTTAACTGAATTAAATTTTGGAGGTGTTTTTTATGTCTTATAATTTTAATGAAGCAAAGAAACATATTGTAAATAGTTACGGTCGCTTGGAACCTGTAATCACTCATGGTGAAGGTGTTTATTTATATGATACAAATGAAAATAAATATTTAGATTTTACTAGTGGAATTGGTGTTAGCAGTTTAGGATATGGTCATGAAAAATGGGTTAAAGCAACTAGCAAACAATTAAAAACTATTGCCCATGCCTCTAACATCTTTTACACTGAACCAAGTGTAAAACTTGCTAAAGAATTAACTGAAAAAGCTAATATGAGTAAAGTATTTTTTGCCAATTCTGGTGCTGAAGCTAATGAAGGTGCAATTAAATTAGCTAGAAAATATAGCTATGATAAATATGGTGCTGGAAGGAGTACAGTACTTACTTTAATGGACTCTTTTCATGGTAGAACAATAACTACTTTAAAAGCAACTGGTCAGGAAAAATTCCATAAATACTTCTTCCCTTTTACTGAAGGTTTTGATTATGTAAAAGCAAATGATATAGACGATTTTAAGCAAAAGCTTACAGATGAGGTTTGTGCTATAATGCTTGAAGCAATTCAAGGGGAAGGTGGAGTAATTCCGCTCGATAAAGATTTTGTTCAAGAAGTAGTTAAAATATGTAATGGAAAAGATGTTCTTGTTGTATTTGATGAAGTTCAATGTGGTATAAGCAGAACTGGTAAAATGTTTGGATATAATAATTTTGATGTAGAAGCTGACATAGTTTCTGTAGCAAAAGGTCTTGGAGCAGGTCTTCCTATCGGTGGTATCCTTTGTTCTTCTAAAGTTGCAGATGTATTTAAACCAGGTGATCATGGTTCAACTTTTGGAGCTAATCCAGTTGCATGTGCTGGTGCTTTAGTAGTTCTTGATGAACTTTGCACTGAGAAAGCTTTTGAAAAGATTGCTAAGAAAGGCGCTTTTGTAAAAGAACTTATTGAGGAATCTAAAAATCCTCAAATTATAGATGTACGTGGAATGGGCTTAATGATTGGAATAAAAGTAAAATGTGATCCAGCATTGGTTCAAAAGGAAGCTATAAAAAAAGGATTATTAGTATTAACAGCTGGAAAAGATGTTGTAAGACTACTCCCTCCTCTTGTTATAACTAAAAAAGATTTAAAAATAGGACTAGATATTATTCTTGAAATTTTGTCTAATATAGAATAATAAATTATTAGTGACCAATTAGCAATTTGTAATCAGTAATGATTTTCCCTTGTAAATTGCCAATTGTCCATTGTTTGGGGGCATATATATGAAAAAAGATTTATTAAAAATGGATGATCTTTCTAAAGAAGAAATCTTAGATATTTTAAATTTAGCAGATCAATTAAAATATGAACAAAAACATGATATAGAACATCATCACCTAAAAGGTAAAAGCTTAGGTATGATATTTGAAAAATCCTCTACTAGAACTAGAGTTTCATTTGAAGCTGGTATGTATCAATTAGGCGGAAATTCCTTATTTCTAACTGATAGAGATTTACAAATTGGCCGAGGCGAGCCAATGGAGGATACTGCAAGATCCCTTTCTCGATTTTTGCAAGGTATAATGATTAGAACTTTTTCTCAAGAAGAAGCTGAAAAATTAGCTAAGTATTCATCAATACCAATTATAAATGGTTTAACAGATGCAGAACATCCATGCCAAGTATTAGCTGATTTAATGACAATAAGAGAAAATAAAAACATTCTCGAAGGCTTAAAGGTTGCTTTCATAGGTGATGGAAACAATATGGCAAATTCTTTAATGATTGGCTGTTTAAAGGTTGGAATGAACTTTGCTATTGCATCACCAAAAGATTACACTGCTTCTGATGTTTATTTAAACAGAGCAAAAGAAATTGCTGAAAAAGAAGCTGTTACCTTTACAATAACTACATCTCCATCTGAAGCAGTTAAAGATGCTGATGTATTAATTACAGATGTTTGGGCTAGTATGGGCCATGAAGAAGAAGCTGAAGCAAGGGCCAAAGCTTTTCAAGGATTCCAAATAAACAAAGAGCTAATGACCTTGGCTGATAAAAATGCAATGGTACTTCACTGTCTTCCAGCTCATAGAGGTGAAGAAATCACAGCTGAAGTTTTAGAAGAACATGCAGATTCAATCTTTGATGAATCTGAAAATAGATTACATGCTCAAAAATCTGTACTTGTTAAGTTGATGAAATAACTTCTAAATTTTTGTCTTTGAAATTATAAACTCATTAAAATATTAATAAATCATAAAAAATAAGGAGCAAAATACTCCTTATTTTTTAATGAAATTTTATTTATAAAATCAAAACTAAGAACTAATCCATCCAATCTTTTCTTAGAAATTCTTTTAAAAATTGTACATTTTCATATCCTATATTTTTAATAATTCTTTCTTCTAATTGCTGCTTTAAAATCAACATTTCCATGCAATAGTCCTCACCTTTTTTAGTCAATACAATTAATTTTTCTCTATTATTGCCTTCAATAGACTTCATTATAATATATTTACTATCAATTAATTTTTTTGCACATTTATGAGCTCCTTGCCTTGATATATTCATTTTTCTTGCAATCTCAGCTACTGTCATTTCTTTTATATTAATAGTTCCAAGCATATGTGATTCTGAATCTGATATATATTCTTCATGTTGTTTCGCCCACAATTCCATAACTTCTTTACGAAGTTTTTTATGTTTTTCACTTACTAAATCTACTAAGTTTAAATCTTCTAAATAATTATTCATGGCGAATCCCTCTTATTTCTATGATATATTTCTATTATTAACATTATAAAAATTATTTTTTTCTTTGTCAACCTTGTTGACAAAATGTTTTTTCTGATGATATACTAAATTGTAAACTAAGTTGACAATTTTATTTTATAAGGAGATGTATTATGGGAAAAAATAAAAAAGAAAATTTTATATTCACACTTATTTGTTGTGCTTTAATGGTTTTAGGAATGGACTTATATAATGGTATTTTATCAAATGGATTTACTAGTAGATTATTTATAGGAATTTTAATACCATATGTACCTATTTTTTGTATTGCACTAATTTTAGACTGGTTTTTAGTTGGTAAATTGGCAAAATCTATTGTAGCTAAAATAGTAAATGACAATGATCCTCTCATTAAGAGAATTTTACTTATATCATTCTTTATGGTATGTGGTATGTGTTTTTGTATGTCTTTAATTATATCAATCATACATATGACTACACCAGCTGAATTTCCATTACAATTTGTTAAAACTTTAGGTATGAATTTCATCTGTGCTTTACCACTTCAATTAATTATTGTTGGTCCAATCGCAAGAGGTATTTTCTTTAAAATATATCCTATTCATTAATATTTTTAATGAAACATACTACTAAAATAGGAGTTATATTTGTGATATTATTACAAATATAACTCCTATTTTAGTATGTTCATAAATTTATAATTTCGTTCTTCTGCCAAATGATTAACACAAGCTATAAAAATTAATTACCTTTACTAAATCACAGATTTGGGAAGTCTACTTTTCTATATAATTCATTACATTTTTTACTATCAGATTTATAGTTCCATCGCCATTTCTTTGAATTTCAAATTTACTAGAATCATGATAAGTATCTTCATTTATATATAAATCAATTTGCTTATCTATATTTAATCTAACTCTCTTTAATTTTTTATCAACCCAGGTTTTATCTACAGCTACTTCTTCATTTAAACCTTGTTGTTTTATATAATTTGAAAAATCTTCTTTTATTTGTGGATCTTCATTGAAAAGTTCTTCTGAAAATGAAGCTATATTTATAGTATCTTCTTCTTTCAACTTAGTTTTAATAGCAGTTCTAATTTCTTCCGCTTTACCTGCATCTTCTGTAATGTTTTTTCTTGTCCAATTTTCTGTTGCTTTTAGAAAGGTTTTTGTCATATCTCTTTCATTTGTAATAATGCTTGCACCTAAGAATGTATTTATGAAGTAGTTTGCTCCATATTCATCTTCTTTGCTCCCTTTTTGCTTATCTAATATCATTAAATTATAATGTTCATCTTTCCTGATAGGCTTAATAAAAGCTGCCTTTTGTATCTTTTGCCCGCTTCCTGGAAGTCCAGCTACTTGTGGTACTATTCCTATTCCGATCTTTTGATCTTTAAATTGAATCTCATGAGTAAAATTCTTAACATAATCCATCTTGAGTATACTTATCATTGGTCCTTGATCAGTAGTTATTGATGCTATTATCAAATCACCTGATAGAATATTTACATTTCCCTTCATTATTATAAATAGCTGCCTAGCAAGCTCTTTAGATAAATTAATTAAATCAGTATCTATCCCATTTAAATAATCTTGCACAACTTCTTTGACTATATTTCTTTCTGGGTTAAATCTTGCATATTTAAGCTCATCATCTTTTAAACATTTTTCTATATGCCTATATAAAAATTTATATATATCCTCATCTAATTCTAAACTATACTCATTAAGCACAGGTTCTTCTCCATTGCTGTCTAATATGTGGATAACTGCTTCATTTATGTTAATATCATTTATATATTCCATGCATTTTCACCATCCAAATTTAATTTATTACATTAGCTATTATAAACTTTAATCAAATTAAATAAAAGTCTTTACATATATGAATATTTTTATTTACTGTAAGTTCTAATTCACAAAATTCATTCTTTATAAAATCTATTTGTTTGTAATTACTAAAGTTATAAATTAAACTGGAATCCATACTTTTTAAAATTTATAGCTTGGGTTTTATGATGTAGCAAATTAATTAGAATTTATAAATAAAAGAATAAAATAACCTCAATAAGTCTTTTTAGTTTATTAACTACTTACTTATCGAGGTTATTTTAATGTAATCCATTTAATACTTTGAGGTTAATCTATGCTTTTTATTAATATATACGCTGCAATTACAAGTATACATATAATAAAGCACATAAACACAAATTTATATGAAATAATCATTTTATAAAATATATACATTAATATCTCTATATTAGGTATCAATCACTACATAATTAACTATTCTCCTACTTTAATATTTTTTTAAATTCATCTGCTACAAATTGTACTTGAGTTCCTACAATAACTTGTAAACTTGTTTTTCCTGGTCTAATTACCCCTGACACACCTGCAGATCTGATAATCTTTTCATCAACAAATGCTTGATCTTTAATTTCTAAACGTAATCTGGTAACACAATTATCAACAGATACTACATTTTCTTTTCCTCCAACACCTTCTAATATAATAGTAGCTATTTGGGTATAATCATTATTTGAAAGTTTTACACCAATTTCTTCACTTTCATCATCTTCTCTACCTGGTGTCTTTAAATTAAATTTTATAATTGCAAAACGGAATATTATATAATAAATAATAGCGAATACTAACCCAATTGGAATTATCATAAAACCATTTTCAGCCATGGGAGCCTTAAAGCTTAGGAACCAATCTACAAAACCTGCACTGAAATTAAATCCTGCTCTTACTGGTAACATTGCACATACAGCAACGGAAATACCTGTTAATCCAGCATGAATTAAATATAATCCTGGAGCTAAGAACATAAATGCAAATTCTAATGGTTCTGTAACACCAGTAAAGAAAGATGAGATAGCTCCTGCTAATAATAACCCATATACAACTTTTTTCTTTTTATCCTTAGCTGTATGATACATAGCTAAGGCACCTGCTGGTAACCCAAACATCATTACCGGGAAGAAACCTGTTAAATACATACCAGTTACACCTTTTGTTCCATTTGGTGACCAGAAGTTCGCAATATCATTAATTCCAGCTACATCAAACCAGAATACAGAATTAAGTGCGTGATGAAGACCTGTCGGTATTAATAATCTATTACAGAATGCATATATACCAGCACCAATAGCACCTGTAGATATAATTGATTTACCGAAAGTTACTAATGCGCCATAAACAAAAGGCCATATAAAGAATAAAATTATAGATGCAACAATTGATGCTCCTGCTGTTACTATAGCAACACTTCTTTTTCCACTAAAGAATCCTAGAGCATCAGGTAATTTAGTTCCTTTAAATCTGTTATAACAACTAGCACCAATTAAACCTGATAAAATACCAATAAATTGCGTTTCAATCTTACCAAATGCAGGTGATACTGCTGCTGGATCTATCCCCTTAAACATTGCTACAGCTTTTGTAGATAGTAAAGTTGTAATCATAAGCCATGAAACAAGTCCTGCAAGTCCTGCTGTACCATCATTGTCATCAGACATTCCAACACCTACACCAATTGCGAATAAAATTCCCATATGATCAATAAGTGCACTACCTGCTTTTATTAAGAAGGCTGCTGCTACGCTGTTTGCTCCCCATCCAGTAGGGTCCATCCAATAACCGATACCCATTAAAATACTTGCAGCAGGTAAACAAGCAACTGGAAGCATTAATGATTTCCCTAATTTTTGTAGATATTTCATCATAATAAAATTCCCCTTTCATATTGAAAAAATTTATTTTAAGAATTTTCACATCCTTAAATGCATAATATAAATTTATTAATAGCTTTAAATTTTTAGAAATAAAAAAGCTGAAAAAGATAAATTATCCTTTTCAGCTAATGCTCGATTTAATCGGTTACACGCCATGTATTAAGTTTTTGTCATTGATTTAACTTCATACTACTACAATTTTTTTCAAGAATCAAGACCTTTTTTTCAAGAATCGATATTTTTTTTATTTATTGACACAAATTATTTTAAATAATATAATCACAATATAAATGTGTTACTGTTAAATCAGGCATAAGTTTACCTTATTCAAGGATGCTTATGTCTTTTTTTTATAAAAATATAAATAATACACTGAAAGGAAGTGAACATTCCTGATTATTCAGGAATATAAATATGTTTAATTTTTTTAAAAAGAACCAAAATAAAGAAGTAAAATTAGTCTCACCTATAACAGGTAAAACAATTGATTTATTTGCTGTCCCTGATCCAGTATTTTCGCAAAAATTAGCTGGTGATGGAATTGCTATAGATCCTACTGGTGATATAATCGTTGCACCTGCTGATGGAGAATTAACATTAGTATTTAAAACAATGCATGCATTTGCAATAACACTTTCTAACGGTGCTGAATTACTAATTCATATAGGAATTGATACTGTTTCTTTAAATGGTGAAGGTTTTGAACAATTAGTTGAAGCTGGAACTAAAGTTAAAGCTGGAACTCCAATTATAAAAATTGATAGAGATTTTATTTTAAGTAAAGGTCTTTCTTTAATCACTCCTCTTTTAATTACTAATATGGATATTGTAAAAGAATTAAAAGTAAATGTTGATAATAGTGTTACTGCTGGAAAAGATGAAGTAATTACTTTTAGCTTATGAAAATCACTTTGCTATTACTATTCAAAAAATAAATAAAATTATATAATACTTACATGGTATTTAAGAAAACGGAGCACAATACCACTAGTATATTACAATTTTTATTAAAGATAAAAGGGTGAAAATATGAGTATAATTATCGATTCAGCAATCGTAATAAAGTCTTATAATAACAATATAGTTTCTGTAAAAATGAATGGAGCTGAACGAATTCTTTTTGCTAAAGGAATTGGATTTGGCAAAAAAACTGGCGACCAAATTGAAAAAGATACTGAAGTTGAAAAGGTATTTGTTATTGAAAATGAAAATAATTTAAGAAATTTCAAACAAATAATTAAAAATATTGATGAAGAATTTCTAATTTTATGCGAAAAGATGATATCTTATATAGCAGATGAATTAAAAGAAAATTTAGATGAACGAATACATATTGCATTAGTTGATCATTTAAACTTTGCAGTAAAAAGGCTTTCAAATAATGAAGAAATAGAAAATCCTTTTCTTATGGAAATCAAAGCATTATACCAAACGGAATATAATTTAGCAGAAAAAGTAGTCGAAATTTTGCAAAATCAGAAAAATATAACTGTTCCTGTTGGTGAAATTGGGTTTATAGCACTCCATATTCATTCTGCTAGACGTTCTGGAAAATTATCTAATACCTTAAAAAATACAGCTATAATAAATTTAATAGTTGAATATGTAGAAAAACAATTGAAAGTGCAAATAGATAAAACTTCTTTAGATTATGCTAGATTTTTAACGCATTTAAAGTTTGCAATAAAAAGAATCTTAGTTGGTATTTCTATAAAAAATGATTTTATAGCAGAAATAAAATCTAAATACAAATTATCTTATAATATAGCTAATGATGTATCAAAAATATTAACCGAAAGATTAGAAAAAGAAGTTACTGCTGATGAAACAGCCTATTTAGCAATGCATATAGAAAGATTTAGAGCCGCTACAATAGACAAATAAATAATAATTTAACTAGTATAAAATATTAACTTGATATATTATACTATTGTAACTTATATACTTAAAAAAGGAGATTATTTTATGCAAGAATTAGAAACTAGAATTATTGATATTGATGTTGAAGCTATAAGAAATATATTATTAGCAAATGGTGCTGAAAACGTTAAAAGAGAAGACCAAATTAATGATATATATGATTTTGAAGATGGAAGGCTTCTAGCAAAAAAAGGATATGCTCGTATAAGAACTGTAAATGATATGCTTAATAATAAAATTGTATATTTCATGACTACCAAAAAAATGCTCTCTCAAGAAAGATTTAAAGTGATGGAAGAAAATGAAACAATAATCGATGATAAACAAATGGGAGAAGGAATCTTTAAATCACTTGGCTTAGTTCTAAAAGAATCTAATAAAAAATACAGAGAAAGCTATAAATTATATGATTGTCTAATTGAAATAGATATAAATGATAAAAGTTTTTGCCCATTTCCTTATTTAGAAATAGAAACTACTTCTGAAGACAAATTGGAAAAGGTAGTTAAATTACTTGGCTACACACTCGATGATACAACTTCTCAAACTATTTATGATATTCTAACTCAAAGAGGATTACTTAATAATACACCTAAAGGAATTTAATATTATTCAAAAATAACAAGTCAATATGCATCTAGCATATTTGACTTGTTATTTTCTTTTTACCTTTAATATTATTTATAGTATTAAAAGTAAATATAATGTAAAATATATTTAGAGATAGATATACTTTTAAAACAAATTTATCTAGTTTATATATTAAAAATATATTTTCAAAAATTAAGCATGCTTATATGGTTTTTGAAATAATTATTTTATATATGTCAAAGCTAAATAATTTTGCTTATAAAGGGGGATGTTATGGAGAATAATGATGAGAATCTAAAGTATTTAAAATTACTTGCTAGACAACATCCAACTATTGCAGAGGCCTCTACTGAAATAATAAATCTAGAAGCAATTTTAAATTTACCCAAAGGTACAGAACACTTTTTGGCTGATATTCATGGTGAATACGAGCCATTTGTGCATGTTTTAAGAAATGGATCAGGTGCAGTTAAAATAAAAATCCAAGAAGTTTTTGGCAATTCATTAATGGATTGTGAAAAGAAAAGTTTAGCCACATTAGTTTATTATCCTGAACAAAAATTAGAAATTGTTTTAAAAGAAGAAAAGGACATAAATGATTGGTATCGAATCAATTTATATAGATTGATTGAATTATGTAGATATACATCTTCTAAATATACAAGATCAAAGGTAAGAAAATCTCTTCCAAAAGATTTCAGCTATATTATAGAAGAATTACTGCATGAAGAACCTGACAACAATGATAAACAAGATTATTATGATGGAATAATAAATACAATTATCGAAATTGAAAGGTCAAAGGAATTTATAATAGCCATTTCATATCTAATACAACGATTAGTTATAGACAGACTTCATATAATAGGCGATATTTATGATAGAGGGCCAAGACCTGATATAATAATTGACACTCTTATTGATTATCATTCTGTTGATATTCAATGGGGAAATCATGATATTTTATGGATGGGTGCTGCATCTGGTAATACTACTTGTATAGCAAATGTCTTAAGAATTGCAGCTAGATACTCTACTTTAGATGTAATTGAGGATTTATATGGCATTAATTTACTGCCCCTTGCAACCTTTGCACTAAAATACTACAAAGACGATACTTGTACTGCTTTTATTCCTAGAAGCAATGATGAAACTGGACATGGAAGCACTGAAATTGAACTTGTTTCTAAAATGCACAAGGCTATAACAATTATTCAATTTAAACTTGAATATGAAATAATAAAAAGAAGGCCTGAATTTAAATTAGATCATAGATTGCTTTTGGATAAGATAAATTATACTGATGGAACCATAACCTTAAATAATGTTACTTATGAACTTAATGATAAAAATTTTCCTACAATAACGCCTAACAACCCATTTGAGCTTACAACTGAAGAAAAAAAGTTAATGGAAAAACTTCAAATTTCATTTATTAATAGTGATAAATTGCAAAAACATGTTTTATTTTTATTTAATAAAGGAAGTATATATTTAACATATAACTCTAACCTTTTATTTCATGGGTGTATTCCTTTAAATAAAGATAAAACTTTTAAAAGTATGACCATAAATGATGTGGAATACAAAGGTAAAAAACTTTTAGATAAATTTGATACCTTAGCTAGAGAAGGTTACTTCAATAATCGCGGCAGCGAAGAAAAGTTATATGGAATGGATATAATGTTGTATTTATGGATGGGAGCTTGTTCTTCTCTTTTTGGAAAAGAGGATATGGCTACTTTTGAAAGGTACTTTATTAAAGATAAAACTACGCATAAAGAAAAGAAAAATCCATACTATGACTTTAGGGATACAGACGAAATGTGCAATTTAATATTTGAGGAATTCGGATTAAACCCTTCTGAATCTAAAATAATAAATGGACATGTTCCAGTGAAAAATAAATTTGGTGAAAATCCAATAAAGGCTAATGGTAAATTAATTGTTATTGATGGAGGTTTTGCAAAAGCATACAGGAGCCAAACTGGCTTAGCTGGATATACTTTAACTTATAATTCTTTTGGATTACAGCTTATATCTCATCAACCTTTTAAATCAATAGAAGACGCTTTCAACAAAGAAACAGATATATTATCTTCAAGAAAAATAGTAGAAAAATTAGATAGAAAAAAAGTTGGAGATACTGATGTAGGGAAGGATTTAAAAAATCAAATTAAAGATTTAAAGTTATTACTTAGAGCTTATAGAAAAGGGCTTATAAATGAACTTATATAACTAAAAGTTTCAACAAGTATAAGAAATTAATCAACACTAATAAAAATGCTTCTGTATTTTACTTGGTACAAAACTAATACTTATAAATTTCTATAAAAACACCATGCATAGAGGATTTATTCCTACATTTATGCATGGTGTTTAATTTTATCTAAGATTTTCATTTATTTTATAATAACATTATTTTTACTTAATACTTACAGTTCTAAATTCAATTTTATCACTTCTATGATGTGCCTTTGAGTATTCAAATGGTTGCCCATTATCTAAAAATCCAACTTGATCAACTTCTAATATTGGAAAATTATTTTCTATTTCTAACCACTTCTGCTCTAATTCATTTGGTAAAATTGCACGAATTGTTCTATGTGCACTTTTTATTTTTAGTTTCAGTTCATTTTCAATATACCGATAAACTGAATTTAATAAAACATCATTTTTTATTCCTGGTATAAGTCCTATAGGCATATATGTATATTCAATTACATATGGTACATCGTTTGCATATCTAGTTCTTACTATATAATAAACAAAATCATCACAAGTAATCTTCAATTTAGTTGCAATTTCCTCTGTTGGATGAATCACCTCAAAATTTACTATTTCAGAATGTACTTTTTTATCTTTATATGCTTCTGAGAATCCTTCAAATTGTTTTGCCATACTCAATTCTTGAACATCATCATCATCAAGTGCTTTTACAAAAGTTCCAGACCCTCTTCTCTTTATTACTAGCCCCTGCATAACAAGTTCATCAACTGCTTTTTTTATTGTAATTCTGCTAACTCCATAATGTTCACACATTTCTTTTTCTAATGGTAATTGTGCCTTCGGACTATATTGGCCACTTAATATTCCATTCCTTATATCTTCAGCAATTTCTTCATACTTTGCCATTATACGTATTTCAACTCCTTACAATATTGCCTATTTATAATTAATTATATCATTTTTATTCTTTATTATATACAAAAAGTTATAAAAATGCTAAATTGCAATTGTTCTGCATAATCAAAATTAAATGAAATATGTAAACCCTTAATTTGCTCACATACTTCATTTATACTTTTTAATAATTTCAGGATCTGTTTAATAATTTTTCCAATCTTTTTGATTTAAAAATTCATGTTTGTTTTATACTTTTGCTTGTAAAAAATCATTATAAGTTTTTTGAAATACCTCTTTGCTTAACATTATATTTCAAAAAATATTTATGAATAATAAATTCAAAGGTTTCAATGCAATATCCAAAGAAAGGATTAGGATAATAGTTATCGTTATCTAATTTTTCACAGTCCGGAATTAGAAAAGTAATATCTGAATTCTTTGCTAAAGTACTTTGAGAATTACCAGTAAAAGAAATTACTTTTAAATTTCTTTCTTTAGCCAGCATACATGTTTTTACACAGTGACTGCCTTCACCAGATTTTGATATAAGCATAACTGAATATATTGTTTCTACATGATTATCAAAAAGAATATCAAAATCTATAAACGTAGAAAGTACGCTTTTCCTTCCTAAAACTAGTAATTTCATATACATATACTTTGAAACGAGTTCTGAAAAGCCCTCTCCCGAAACTAATATATTTCCATTTTCAATACAATCAACAAAATCATCAATAGCATTATCATAATTAGTTGTGAAAACATTCTTATTTTCTATAGCATTAATAAATTCATTATTATCTTCTGTGGATAATTTAAGCTTTAATGAGTAAACTAATTCAACAAAACCATTAAATCCAAGCTTTTTCGCTAATCTCATTATGGTTGATGGAGATGTGTATGTTTTTTTAGCTATTCCTCTTATTCCATCGTCCATACAGTTTTCAATGTTATTTAATATATATGTAATTATGCTTTCTTCAAGAGACGTAAATTTTACATCACCAAATAACTTTGTTATATCAAGCATTTTATAACACCTCTTATTTTTAGATTTTTTTCTACTTCCATGATAACATGTTCCATTCCATGACAACAGGTTTCTAAAACTCTCTAAAGTATTTAATTTATAAATATTATATAGTAATATGCAATTAACAGGAATAATAATTATTGAATTCCTATTACATAAAAGCATACAAATTAATTTACAGAAGAAAGAAGGTAATAAATATGAATTTAATTATTGTTAAAAATTATAATGAAATCAGCAAATTAGCAGCTAAAAATATAAAAGATGTTATTACTAGACAGCCAAATGCAATTTTAGGATTAGCTACTGGAAGTACTCCAGTTGGAACTTATAAGGAACTTATTAAAATGAATAAAAATAATGAAATAGACTTTTCTGAGATTAAAACTGTAAACTTAGATGAATATATAGGATTAAATGAAAAAGATACTCAAAGTTATAGATATTTTATGAATGAAAATTTATTTAACCATATTAACATAAGAAAAGAAAATACTTTTTTGCCTAATGGATTAGCAAAAAATATTGAAGAAGAAACAAAAAACTATGATAGGAAAATAGATGAACTAGGTGGAATAGATATTCAAATTTTAGGCATAGGTAATAATGGGCATATTGCCTTTAATGAACCAGGTGATGTTTTAACTTCTGGTACTCATTTAACTAATTTAACTGAAAGCACTATTAATGCAAATTCAAGATTTTTTAATTCTATTGATGAAGTTCCTAAAACTGCTATAACAATGGGCTTAGGTCAAATAATGAAATCAAAGAAAATATTATTGTTAGCATATGGTGAAAATAAAGCTGAGGTTGTAAAAGAAGTACTATCCGGAAAGATAACTAGTAAAAATCCTGCTACTATGTTACAAATGCATAAAGATGTGACTATAATAGTAGATAAGACAATAGGAGACTTAATAAAAAAATAACTAAGCTATAATTCATATGTTTTATTGAACGGAGGATTTAAAATGTTAATTAAAAACTGCAATATTATTTATTTAAATAGAATAGAACAAGGTTCACTACTTATTGAGCATGGAAAAATCAAAGAAATCAATCCTCTCACATACAATAACGAAGATATCTTGGATGCGAATGGTTTATATGTTTCCCCTGGTTTTATTGATGTTCATATTCATGGTGCTGGTGGTTTTGATACAATGGATGGAACCATAGATGCAATAAATAATATTGCTAAAACAATAGTGAAACATGGGACAACTTCATTTACCCCTACAACTATGACAGTTTCAATTGAAGCTATACATAAATCTATGAAAGTCATTAAAAAGCTTAAAGAAACTGGAACTGAAGGAGCTCATGTTTTAGGTGCTCATTTAGAAGGTCCCTTTATAAATCCAGAAGCAATAGGCGCTCAAAACTCAGATTATCTTTTATCTCCTACTATTTCTGCTTACAATGAAATGGTAGAAGGTTGTGGCGATGCTGTTGTTTCAATAACCTTAGCTCCTGAAATTTCTGGTGCTAAAGAACTTATTAAATATCTTTCAGAAAAAGGTATTGTTTGTTCAATAGGCCATACTAAAGCAACTTATGAAGAAGCAATAGACGCTGTTGAATGGGGTATATGCCACTCAACTCATCTTTATAATGCAATGACTCCTTTTAATCATAGAAACCCAGGAGTCGTAGGTGCAATATTTGATAGTAATATAACAACTGAGACTATTTCCGATGGTATCCATATTTCCTATCCATCCTTAAGAATAGCTTATAAACAAAAGAGCACAGATAATGTTTTATTAATAACCGATGCTATGATGGCTTGCTCAATGATTGATGGTGAATATTCATTAGGCGGTCAAAGTGTTACAGTAATTGGTGGTGCAGCTCGTCTTAAAAATGGAGCCTTAGCAGGCTCTGTTCTTACTCTAGATAAAGCTGTTAATAATGTATATAAAAATTCTACTCTGCCACTTTATGAAATTGTAAAAATGGCTTCTTATAATGGTGCTAAACATTGTAAAGTTCATAATCGTAAAGGACAAATTAAAGAAGGTTATGATGCAGATTTAATATTATTTGATGATAATATTAATATAAAGAAAGTATTTGTTTTAGGAAAAGAAGTTTAATTACTCCTTCTATTTCTCCATTTTTCATAATTTATTTTCTAACTAATTACTTTTAAATTTTTATATAAAAACATATTCTATGCTAAATGCAAATAAATCTAAAAAATGAAGAGCATGATTTAGATAAAAGGTCACTTTTTTCTAAATCATGCTCTTCATTTTTTTACATTTATAAATATAAAGTTTCTATTAAACATTAGATATTACTTAATACTTACAGTTTTAATTTCAATCTTGTCACTTCTATGATGTGACTTTGAATATTCAAAAGATTGCCCATCATCTAAAAATCCAACTTGTTCAACCTCTAATATAGGAATATCTTTATCTATTTTTAGCCATTCTTGTTCAATTTCATTTGGTAAAATTGCACGAACTGTTCTATGTGCACTTTTTATTTTCAATTTAAGATTTTTTTCTATATAGCTATAAATTGAATTCATTAAAATATCAGTTTTTATTCCATATATAAGTCCTATTGGCATATATGTATATTCAATTACATATGGCTCATCATCTGCGTATCTAGCCCTTACTATATAATATACAAAATCATCACAAGCAATTTTTAATTTAGTTGCAATTTCCTCTGTTGGGTGAATAACTTCAAACTTAATAATGCTAGAAGATACTTTTCTATCTTTGTTAGTTTCTGAGAATCCTCCAAATTGCTTAACTGCTCCTAATTCTTCAACATCCTCATCATTTACTGATTTTACAAAGGTTCCTGATCCTCTTCTTTTTATAATTAGTCCTTGAATAACAAGCTCATCAACAGCCTTTTTTATAGTAATTCTGCTAACACCATAAGATGAACACATTTCCTTTTCTAAAGGTAACTGCTCATTAGGACTATACTTTCCACTTAATATTGCTTGCCGTATATCTTGTGATATTTCTTCGTATTTTGACATATATATTGCCTCCTTATAATATATCCAAATAGTATTATTTTGAAATTTTTATCTTATCCATATTATTTAACTATATAGTCTTAGAATTTTTACCATATATTAAACTCCAAATTTTATCTAACTATTTGTACTTTCCGCTTAAAAATTAAGCAATATATGATTGTCTTTGAAGATAATTATATAATGCACCTAATTTATTTGCATCATTTCCAAATTCACATTTTTTAAGAACTGGTTTTATTGTTCCTTCTAAATCACTATTCATAAGTATATCTAATCTCTTATTTATTTCTTCAACATACTCTGTTCTTTCACTTATTGCTCCGCCTAAAATAATAACTTCTGGATCATAAGTATATTGAATGTTATATATTCCCACTGCCATAATAAAGTAATACTTATTTACTTCTTGAAGTGCAATTTCATCACCTTTATTACATAATTCAAAAACTTCAACTCCATCAAGGCTACCTTCTTCTAAGCCTTTTAAATTTGCCACTTTTTTAGCTAATGCAGTAGTAGATCCTGCTTGACTCCAACTAGTAAATTTAGGTTCTCCATCTAATTCACAACTTACTGAACAATAACCAAATTCTCCACCATGTTTATGAATCCCACCATGGATCTTTTTATCTTTAACGATAGCTCCGCCTATTCCTGAACCGCATACTACAAAAGCTAAATCTTTATTTTCCTTACCAGCACCAAGCCAGCATTCTCCAAGAGCTGCACAGTTAGCATCGTTTTCAAGCTCTACATTTAAATTTGTAAGTTCCTTTAAAATTTCTTTAAAATTTGGTCCATGTATATATGGAATAGCACTTAACCCACCAATTACTCCAGTTTCGCTATCTACTGCTCCTGGAGCACTTATTGCAATTCCTTTTACATCATATTTTTCTTTCATTTCATTAGTTGCTTTTCCTAACTGATTGAAAAATCCATCCTTATTATCTGGAACTTCAAATTTATTACTTTCAAGGATTTTTCCACTTTCACTAATTACAGACCACTTTACAGCACTTCCACCAACATCAAAAACCATAAAATTTTCCACTTCTACTCCCCCTATTTCTCAATTTATTTTAAATATTAATTTTTTTCTCTTTGAAGATAATTATATAATGCACCAAGTTTATTAGCATCATTTCCAAACTTACATGTTTTTATAACTGGTTTAATTGTTCCTTCTAAGTCACTATTCATCATGATATCTAACCTTTTATTTATTTCATTAACATATTCTGGTCTTTCACTAATTGCTCCACCTAAAATAATAACTTCTGGATCAAAAATATATTGAATATTATATATTCCTACTGCCATAATAAAGTAATATTTATTCACCTCTTGAATTGCAATTTTATCACCTTTACTGCACATTTCAAAAACTTCAATTCCGTTAATACTACCTTCATCTAAACCTTTTAGCTGAGCAACATTTCGCGCTAATGCTATAGTAGATCCTACTTCACTCCAATTTGTAGCTTTAGGTTTATCTAAATCAAAGTTTATTGAACAATAGCCAAATTCTCCACCATGTTTATGTATTCCAACATGGACTTTTTTATCTTTAACTATGGCTCCACCTATTCCTGTTCCACAAACAACAAAGGCTAAATCCTTATTATTCTTACCTGAACCAAGCCAACATTCTCCAAGCGCTGCACAATTAGCATCATTTTCAAGTTCTACATTTAAGTTTGTAGCCTTAGTTATTATTTCTTTAAAATTTGGACCATGTATATAAGGTATAGCAGTTATTCCACCAATTAATCCAGTATTGCTGTCTACAGCTCCTGGTGCACTTATTGCAATTCCCTTAACATCATATTTTTGCTTCATTTCCTTTGATAGTTTAATTAATTCTTCAAAAAATTCATCAACTGTATTTGGGCAATCAAATTTATTACTTTCTTTAAAATCACCTGATTCATCAATTATAGACCACTTAGTAGAAGTTCCTCCCACATCAAACACCATAAAATTTCTCATTTGTGATCCTCCTCATATAAAATTCAATTAGCTGTCTTAAAATAATTATTTTTAAGACAGCTTCATATTTATTAATTCCTAACTTTTAATTAAGGCACATGAAAATAAATAACAAGTCCAAAGTTGCCAATATAAGTTCCTATATGCAGCATAGCTGCTCTTTTCTAAGGGGTGGATATTTTTCATCAGGCAAGAAGACAAATTGCCCTCATAGCGGGACTATTAGGTCAATTTGCCGACGCAGCACGATGGAAAATAGGCTGGCAAATAGACTTGTTATTTTTTGATTGTGCCTAAAATCCATTGTTTTCTACAACTTCTTTAATCCATCTTCCTGATTTTTTAATAGTCTTCTTTTGAGTAGCTAAATCCACTGCAATGAAGCCATATCTGTTTTTATATGCATTAGACCATGACCAACAGTCAATTGGAGTCCATGTATGATATCCAAAACAGTTAGAACCTTCACTTATTCCCTTATGAAGATATTCTAAATGCTCTTTATAAAAATCAATTCTATAATCATCTTCTATTACTCCATCTTGATTTATATACTTTTCTTCCCCTTCAACACCCATACCATTTTCAGATATATACCAAGGAATATTATTATAATTATCTCTTATGTTAATTGCAATATCATACATACATTGTGGGTATATTTCCCATCCCCTATAAGGATTCATCCTTCTTCCTGGCATTTCATAATTGTCAAAGTATTCATCTGGCATCCATCCCTTTGAGTTATCAATTTCAGATTCCTTTGCCTTTACTCTTCTTGGTTGATAATAGTTTACCCCTAAGAAATCTATTGTATTGTTCTTGATTATTGCTAGCTCTTCTTCTGTTGCTTCCCATATAACCTTATCTTTTTCAAGTATTTCTACAAGTATTTCAGGAAAATGCCCTTTAACAGCTGGATCTAAAAATGAAGTATTGAAATAACTATCAGCTATCTTAGAAGCTGTCATATCCTCTTCACTATTTGATCTTGGATATGCAGGTGTTAAATTAAGCACTACTCCGATCTTTCCACCTTCCTTATTACATCCCATTTCTCTGAAAGCTTGGATAGCTTTTGCTGATGCTAAGTTTAAGTTGAACATTACTTGAACAGCCTTTTTACCATCAACTAATTTAGGATAATGAAATTGATATAAATATTCTCCTTCAACTACTACCATAGGTTCATTAAATGTAGTCCAATGCTTAACTCTATCTCCAAATAACTCGAAACATTTCTTAGCGAATATCACAAATAAATCTACCACATGTTTAGATTCCCATCCGCCATATTTATCATATAACTCAACAGGTAAATCAAAGTGATGCAAATTCATTACTGGAAGAAGGTTATTTTCAATACATTCATCAATTACTTCGTTGTAGAATCTTGCTCCATCTTCATCTACTTCTCCAGTTTCAAAATCTTTTATTAATCTTGTCCATTGAATTGATGTTCTAAAACTATTTAGTCCTGTTTCTTTTACTAATTCTAAATCTTCCTTATGACTATTATAAAAATTTGATGCTACATTCGGGCCAACTCCATCGAAAAATGCTTCTGGCTCTATATCAAACCAATGATCAAATACACTATCATGTTTTTTGTTAAATCTACCTTCACTTTGTGGACCTGATGTTGCTGAACCCCACCAAAAATTTTCTGGGAATTTATATTTTATACTCATTTTCTGCCTCCTAAAATCTTTTTTAACTATTATTTTTATTTAAATTTTATTCTAACCAACACTTTTATATAAATCATATAGATTTTCTGTTATTTTAATTCAGTAGTATATTCTATTTCCATAAGCACTTTTTTCCTTATTAAAGCATTGCTGCTCCAATAAGACCTGCATTATCTCCAATTTCTGCTATTCTTATATCTACCATAGCCGGATCTGCTACTTTTGTCTTTGTACATTCAATAACCTTAGGTAATAAATAAGGATTATTTATAATTACAGCACCACCAATAACTATAGTTTCTGGATCTACTACTGCAATTATATTAGCAATTCCAATTGAAATATTATCTACCCATTTTTCTATTACTTGTACAACTTTTTCATCCTTATTTTCATATAAATCAAAAACTTCTTTTGTACTTAATGTTTTTCCATAACCTTCAGATGCAATTCTTGCTATATGCACTCCACTACATTGTCCTTCTAATCCACCTTTATTTAAACCTACGTGACTATATTTATCTTCATTTATTATCATATTGTAAATTTCTGCTGTTTGGCTATGTGCTCCATTTATGATCTTTTTGTCAAGGATCAAAGCACCACCAACCCCTGTAGAAACTGTTATATAAAATACTGATTCACATTCTTTAGAGCTTCCAATTAAACTTTCTGCAAGACCTGCTACATTAGCATCATTATTAACTTTAACGGGTAAGTTTAATTTTTCATTTAAGTATTCTTTAATATTAAAATTTTCCCATCCCTTTAAATTAACTGGATTTAATAGCTTTCCGACTTTAAGATCTAAAGGCCCTGGTGCTCCTACTCCTACTTTTTCAAATTCATATTTATTCCAATTTATCTTTATTTGATTAATCAATTTATCTAAGTTATAAACTGGTCCTTTTTTCACTTCATTTTCAATTTTAAAAATTTCTAATATATTTCCTTCTTTTGAAATAACGGCTGCTCTTAAGTTAGTCCCACCAATATCAATTCCTATTAAATAAGGCACTTAAAAATCCCCTCCTAATCTATTCATAAATTTCATTATAATTGTTATTCTTACTATTATTTATTAAGTTAATTATACTACGTTATTTTAAACTATTCAATATATGTTATGTCTTTTTATTAAAATAGCTATATTTTTATAATATATTATAAGTCTTTAAATAAAAATATAAGATTTCATTTGATTATAAATATAAATAAATAATGGGTTGTATAAGAATATAATTTTTTACACTCTTACACAACCCATTCATATTATTTTTATCCCTTCATTCCAGTCATTGCTATGCCTTCAATAAAATACTTTTGTCCTAGAAAAAATATGATAACTATAGGTAATACAACTACAGCTGAAGCTGCCATCCTCTTCTTCCTGTTTAATACTTTTTTCTACTTTAACTAGCATTTCGCATATTATATATTCATCAACTGGCTTTAATATATAATCAAAAGCCCCTAAACTTATTGCATTCTGAGCATATTCAAAATTATCATACCCACTTAAAATTATTAATTTAGAATTATTTTCTATCTCTTTATACTTTTTCAAAAATCCTAAACCATCCATAATAGGCATCTTTACATCTGTTATTATAATATCTACCTTTTTTTCTTTTACAAATTCTAGTGCTTCATTTCCATTTTTAAATTGATTTATTATATAATTGGGTCTTAGCTTTCCAATAAGATTTGCTAACCCTTTACGATGCCTTGGTTCATCGTCTACAATAATTATATTAATCATAATCTCCTCCATAATTATTAGTACTGATATAATATTATATAGGTTGTTAAGTATTTAATATTTAAAACTTTATATACTTAACAACCTATATACGCAATATTTAATAACTTGTTTTAAATGAAAATAATATGTTTAATTTAAAAATAAATAACTAAACATATTACTGAGTTATTTTTATTAGTAATTTAAACTTTCTCTTGTAATGTTATTCTAACTCCAAATATTCTTCCTGCAATTTTCCCTTTACTTGAAGCAAATTCAACTTTAATCTTTGATTTACCATTAGTTAATTCTTTCGGTATAGTATAGAATTTATCAAATAATGCATAAGGTTTATTTTCATTTAATAATTCTTCTGAAATCAAACTATCATTTACAGATATATTAAATTCTCTTATGCATCTTTCCCCATCAATAAAACATTCTTTGTCACTACCCCAATATGTTACTATCAAATACATTTGCTTATCTGGATCAACATTCATTTCATAGCTGAAATATCCTTCCCCTATAATTTCACGCCATCCCTTGCCAGCTTCACTAGAATAATCAGAATGTGAATTTTGAGATTTCATTTTATGCTCTATTTCTGGCTGCTGTTCATTTGGATTAATCAAATCTATAGTTATTTTATCCAACTTTTCTTGATAATCAATACTTGTTAATTCTGTTTGCTTATATTCTTCTGTTGTCATCTTTGTCCAATAAATTGTATATCTTTGATGATGAAGTTTATAAAAAGGAATTAATGTACATTTTACCTTACCTGGTTCGCCTATTGCTTCTGTTTCAAACTTTAATATAGAATCTTTTACAGGTTTTATATATTCTTCAACATTCAAATTATCTGTTACTAAAGTTGGAACTATAATTCCTGGATAATGATTTAATTTTAAATGATCTTCTAAAATATCTGTTTCAGGAAAATTCTCTCTTCCAAGCTCACCTGTAAGTACAAGAGGTCCATACATAAATGCAATTTTATGAGAATCTTCTTTTGATGAATAAACATGTATGTTCATTGGTATAGTTACATCTATAACATCACCCTTTTTCCAATTACCTTCAATTGATATATATCCTTTTTCAGCTTTTGAATATTGTTCATTTCCATTTACAACAGCTGTTACTTGACCATTTACCCAATATGGCACTCTTATATTTAAAGTCATAAACTTTTCTTCAGCCTCTTCAAATATAACTTTCATTTTATCAGCTTCAGGAAATTTTGTTTCTTGGCTAAGTATTATGCCCTTATCTGCTAATTCAATTTTTGAAAAAATATATAGATTTACAAACAAATCATCATTATCCCTGTAATATATGTTTCTTATATATCTTGCTGGATTCTCCATCCCAGTACCTGTGCAACACCAAAAAGAATTATCAGGTGAGCAATAAACTTTAAAATGTCCAGGTTGTGTTGAAATAAAATAAGTTTTCATGCCTGAATCTGGATCTTGAGATGCAAGTATATGATTGTATAGTGCATTTTCATAATAATCCATATAATCTGAATTATGATCCCAATCATATAAATGTTCTGTAAGCTTTAGCATATTATAAGTATTGCAGGTTTCAGCTGTGGTAACACCTAATTTTTCAGTGCTTATTTTTCCAAAATGCTCATCTCTGCTATTTCCACCTATAGCATATGAGCGACTTTGAGTAACAACATTCCAGAAAAATATAGCTGCATTTTTATACTCTTCATTTCCAATAATCTCATAAAGTCTTGCTGCACCAATAACCTTAGGTATTTGAGTATTTGCATGTTTACCTTCAAGGTCATCTTGTAATTCAGTTAAAGGAGTTAATGTTTCTTTATGATAAAATCTCTTTGATAAATCTAAGTAATCTTCATTCTTAGTAATTTCATAAAGATTTGCCATAGCTTCACACATACCACCATGTTCACAATAAATCATTTTATCAAATTGTTCTTCTGTTAAATTATCTGTTCCTTTTTTTGCCCAATCAGAAAGTTTTATAACCACTTCAAGTGCTTGCTCATTTCCAGTAAGAACATATGCATCAATCAGACCTGCATAAATTTTATGAATGCTATACCAGGGAACCCAGCTGTCTCCAAGCTCAAATCTTGTAACATTAAATTCACCACTAAAAACTTTATCAAAACATTTTCTTGGGAATCCACTAACATAACCTTTGTCATCTAAACTTTGAAGATATGCAAGTTCAGCTACTACATAATCAAGTTTTTCTTTTAACGTCTCATCTTTATCAGCAATATACATTGAAGCTGCTGCTGATAAAAAGTGTCCTAAAGAATGTCCGCTTATTTTCATTGCTTCCCAGCCACCATAACGTGGTTTTTTAGGAGTTCTGCCTATTGCTTCATAACAAGGCGCTATAAGTCTATCCACATCAAGATATACAAGATACTCCTTTCCCTTATCTTGAGATTCTTTAAATATTCCATTTAATAATTCTACTTTTTCCATAATTTCATCAGTTCCTTTCATAAATATAAATCTCTAAATCCTAAATTTTACTTATACAATATCTATTGCAATTTTAATTCTTCTAAGAAATTAAGTCACAATATAATTTAGATACGAATTACTTTTATAACATATATAAATAAATTTTTACCTTTAGGTATCTTAAAAGTGAATTAATTTGCATTTACATGCTTATTAATACTCTGTACAATATAACTATGACACAAAATAATATCCTTGTCGGTAGACTATATTAACAAAAGGTGGCGAATATTGACCAATGAATTATCTTAAAGCAAATATTGATACCCCTTTAACATTCTCTATGTGTGGAAATTTTACAGCAGATAGTAAATGGTTACATATGGAAAGAATTATGGATAGTTATGAAATCATCATAATTAACAAAGGAATTGTTTATATAGAGCAAGATGATGAAAAATATGAATTAAAGGAAGGCGACCTTTTATTACTTGAACCAGGCCGTAAGCATAAAGGATATGATTATTCTAATAAAGGTACTTCTTTTTATTGGGTTCATTTTTACTGCAATGAGCCTTTTAATATTTCTAATGATATTGACATAAAATCTGAAATATCAATAACTCAAAACAATCCTTATTTTAATGGATTAAGTTCAAACATACTAATTCCTACTTTTGCTATAAATTTAAATTTAGATAGAATAAATGTATTATTTCGCCAATTGCTTCACTTATCACAATCCAGTTCTTATACAAATCAAAGTGTAAATTATATACTTACTTCTCTCTTAATTGAAATTACACAACAAGTTATCCTAAATTTTGAGATAGTGCCAAAAAGTGTTGTACAAGAAGATATTTTACCTCAAATACTACAATGGATAAAAATTCATATAACTCAAAATATATCGCTTCAAAATGTGTCCTATGAATTTAATTTTTCAAAGGAATACTTAGCACGATATTTTAAGAAAAGAATGGGAATGAGTATGCAGGAATATATAAACTATTTAAGAATCTCTAATGCTAAACAGCTTCTGTGTAATTCATATTTGAATATTAAAGAAATTGCCCATGAATTAGGCTTTATAGATGAGAAATATTTTCTTAAGCTGTTTAAGAAATATGAAAATTTAACTCCTAAGCAGTTTAGAAATGCTTATAATATGACTTATTTGAATAACATTTAAAAATCTCAGAAGAAGAAAACAAGGGACTCTAGATAGTTTTGTGTTATTAACACATTTAACATTAAAATATTGCTGGAAATTTTGTTTTCCGGTAATATTTTTTTATTTTTAGTAAATACTAAAAATATATTTTATATTCATTTATAGTA
>Ga0209281_1000283_pt1 | contig 95533 bp, 92 predicted proteins | sample MedtruBG_FD_187514 | JGI IMG/M metagenome (GOLD analysis project Ga0209281, IMG submission 187514) | Root nodule microbial communities of legume samples collected from California, USA - Medicago truncatula BG (SPAdes) (version 2) | ecosystem: Host-associated > Plants > Roots > Nodule | place...
AAGGCCAAATAGGGGTTCACAAGGTACGGCCCGTACTGAACCCGGGTAGGCTGCTTGAGCCAGTGAGCGATTGCTGGCCTAGATGAATGACTGTCCACGACAGAACCCGGCTTATCGGTCAGCTTCACCTTCTTCTAAAACAATACGTTGGTGTGTCTCAGGCTTCCTAAGGCAAAACTGTGACACAGACTGTGATACAAAAGAGACACACCAACGGCTGTTCCATCTCGAATGTCCTAAAGCGTGGCAACCGCTACAGCCTTCATTTCAGACTCCCGTCAGGCGGCCTTTTTCGTGCCTCTCTGGGCTGCGGATTCAGCCAGCAGAGTAAGGTTTATATCTTCCCGTCTCTCTATGTTCATTTCTCTTGTAAAATCGTCCAAGATGGAGCCAGTCCTACTATTGGATATCGTGCAGAAAATGAAGAAATTAGATCAAAAAGACATTGATGACTATTTACACAGCATCCATGCCGCTTTTTATGCCGCAGCAAAAAAATTCCCTCAAGACAATAATGAAGGAATGCACGATGAAAGGTTATGTTTTGGTACTTTGTGGGCTTCTGGTGGCCTTCAACGCCAGCGCCGGACGCATCACTCTGAACAGCCCAGACGAGCAAGAACTACCCGGAGGAAAGCGCCTGTGCATCTACACAAGCACTGCCGCAGGCACATTCACTTACGTCACGAAGTCGAAAAAATGTGCAGCGATGAAAAGTTTCGATACTCCGCAAGCTGAATGAAAACGCACGAATCATTCACCACGGAAATATTATGGAACATTGTTTCATTCTGAGGAAAAACCACTTCCTGTATGTGAGTGCGATTCGTACAATGAATTACGTATGAAGGTTAATTCATAGCATGCAGAGGGACTTATGCAGCAATATACCAACGAGATCACACCTGAAATTCGTGAAGCCCAATCAAAACCGCCTTACGAAGAAGAGCTTTTGTCACTCTGCGATGACAAAACCCGGATAGAACTTGAGGAAATTAATAAACAGCATTTATGCCGCCCGTTAGCTCACATTTTCCGGTTTGCAGTCGTTGGAAGTCTGACCCGTCGCGGTGGAGTTATTCGCCATGCTTCAGGCGGTGCGACTACAGGAGGATTACAACTTGCTCGGGTTGGTGACAAGGTTATCTATGCCGATGGCAGCGAAGCCACGATCATTTCTGGGGCAGGTAAGGCCCGTGTTATGCAAGGGGTATCAGCGGCACTCGTTGGCAGTATACTTGATAATGGTGATGAAATAATCTCTACCCCACAATCATGCAGCAAACTGGTTTTTCATGAAGGCCGCGAATTCCCGGAAGGATTCCTGACCATACCAGGGAATAAGCACTGATGGCGGTTAAAGGGTACTTTTTATTCAGGGGCGATAAAACGCGATGTGGTGGTGTTATCACTGAAGGATGGACCGATCACCAGCACTTTGACAGAGATATGGCCTGCGAAGGGCATAAAGTCACTTGTGGTAAGCATCCTGGGCTTTATCGTATCTGTGGTGGTCTGGATGACGACATTCACGGTAAAAGGATTGCCGGAACGCTGCATAGTTATAGCTCGTGCCCCTGTAAATCCAAATTCCTCAATTCAAACTGGGATGATGATTATGAATTTGCCAGTGAGTCTGCCGTAACTGATGCGGGGCAAACCCAACCACCTAAATTTCCCAAACTCCCCAAACTCCCCAAACTCCCCAAACTCCCAGAACCAATTGAACCAGAACAACATGCCCAGGCAGCGAAAAAGAAAACGGGTATTGATGCAGGTTTTGCCGTTATTCCTTACGGCGGCACGACAGAGGCCTGGCAGCGTCTGCTATTCACTGAAAACCCACCAACAGGGGTAAAGGAACTCTTCGCCACCCTGAACGGCCCGGAAGAGAGATACAAAGCGGGTTCTATCATGCTGGTAGTTGATCCCGATAGACAGGACAGCGAACAGATTGCACATATGCAGGCTGCGAAAGCGCGGGTTGATGCAGCGTTAGCCCCTCTCTCCATCCAGCAAGCGAATTTTCTTTTCAAACACAAAGACACCATTGAAATGTTCGCTGCTGCTGCCACTTCTGCAAATGACGCTGCCGGAAATGTGGGAAGAGCGGCAGAAGCCGCGAAGGGGTATTTTGAACAGGTAGAAAAAATCCTTGTCGAGATCGAGAAGACCTACAAAAACCAGTACATCACCAGCGGCACACTGATTGGCGAACAATTCTTCGTTGAACGCCGCCGCTTGTTTGGTCAGCTTGATAGCGTTCTTAAGATGTTCATGAAACATCGCTTCATGTTCAACGAGTACACCGATCTGAAAAGTGCCCTTGGCCTCTCCAGCCGTTCAATCACACACCGCTGGAACGAGACAGGCGTTAGCGATATTGAAGGTTACGCAACCCATATCGAGAAGCTGGCGAAGTACGTTAAGTGGATGGAAACAGCCGGGAAGATCGGCATTGGTCTTTCTGCTTTTGATACCGCAGCGAAGATCACCGAAGCCTGCACCGTGGGGCGTGATTGTGCAAAAACATCATTTACTTCTATTGGCGAGTTTTCAGGTAGTCTAATTGGTGGAAGGGTTGCCACAAAAATTTTGGCTGGCAGTTTGACTGAAACCGCTTGTGTTGCAATTTTGGGGACGGCAACCTTTGAAGCTGGTGGGGCTGGGGCTTTACTTTGTACAATTGGTGTGGCTGGTGGCGTCTCATACGGAAGTGATAAAGCAGTTTCTGCATTCGGCGGCTTTTTAGGTGAAAAACTGTACGAGGCTACCAGCAATGATTAACACAATTGATAAAGCGTTCATTGTTGCAGGGTGCCTAGGTTTTGGATTTGCTATTGCCAGCCTTGTAGCATCAGCGTTGAACAAAAAACGATACAAAGAGATCTGCGTATTGTACAAAGAGAAGTTTCGCGACTTGCCGCCAATGGTTAAAATGTTCGATGATGTGAACACGCTCTACGTAGACTTTGCCTACAGTGTAAAAATGCAATTCATCTTTAAACCGTTACTGTGGAATCGAAGCTCAAACTTTACAAAGAACGACGACAAAGATTTCATCCGTGGGTTACCGAAACGCCTGATTGGTCCATTTTACGTGGAGCTATATCTTGCTATCACAAGCCTTGTGTTCTTTATCATCGGTGGGGTTTTAATGCTTGTCATAAAGCATAGTGGAGGATGAGGAAGGATTTCAGGCTGGGCCTTGTCCCGGCCTTTCTTTTGTTTGTCATCCCACTTCATCTTCAACACAAAGTGAGATACAGTTTGCGACACACTACAAACTCAGCGCTGTAGATACCTGACGTAGAGTTAAGCGAAGCCGCCTTATCGGTCAGCTTCACCTTCTTACAAAACCCCGCTTCGGCGGGGTTTTGCTTTTCAGAAACTGTCGCGCATCCCACGTCGATCAAAATATGACCGCAACGCCTTGGTGTGAAAGCGCATCCTGCAGGCGCGCATCAAGCTCGCTGTCGACGATTAAGGTGCTGGCGAGGCTCAAATCACCGATCGCAAACGCGGAGGCGGCGTTCAGTTTCTCCTCTGATGCCATTACGATGGTTTCTGACGCTCTCTGCGACAGCAACCTTTTCACCCCCGCTTCCTCAAAATTGCCTGTCGTAAAGCCCGCGGCGGGATGTACGCCAGTGACCCCCATGAAAAAAAGATCCGCATTGATTTTGCTGGCGGCTTCGGTCATAGCGGAACCGGTGGTTACAACAGAATGCTTGAACAGCACCCCACCCAGCAGAATCACCTCAATCAGCGGAAAATCAATCAGCCCGACGGCAATACCCGGACTGTGGGTCACCAGCGTGAACGGCAGATCCCGGGGAAGTTGGGCGATCATCTCGGTGGTGGTCGTGCCGCCATCAACGATCACCACCTGGCCTGGCTGAATGAGTTTAACCGCTTTTTGCGCGATCGATTTTTTTGCCTGTGATTGCACGTTTTTGCGTGTTTCAAACGGGGCAATTGCAGCGGAAACAGGCAGTGCTCCGCCGTGTACCCGCTGTAAGAGTCCGGCGGCGGCAAGCTCGCGGAGATCCCGGCGAATAGAGTCCTCCGATACGTTAAACTGGACGCTTAACGCAGCGGAATGGACCATTTTATCCTGCGCCAGTTGCGCCAGAATCTGCTGTTTACGTTGGCTTGCTAACATACTTTTCGCATTCCTGAATTTTCTTGATATTGCACGATTTTGCATGATATTTTGCTGGCTGTCATCTGCAGGAGTAAAAAAATGCACAACATCGAATCCCCCGTAAGAAATCTGCAACAGCAGCTGCTCTCCGACGACTGGTATACCCTCAACAAATATACCTTTGAACTGCGCCGCAGAGACGGCAGCTGGCAGCAGCAAAGCCGCGAAGCCTACGACCGTGGAAACGGAGCCGTGGTTCTGCTCTTTAACCGCGACAAAAAAACCGTGGTATTGACCCGACAGTTCAGATTGCCGGCCTATATCAGCGGTCACGACGGCTTTTTAATTGAAGCCGCAGCGGGGCTGCTCGATAACACATCACCCGAGCAGCGTATTATCGCAGAAGCGGAGGAAGAGACCGGCTTTCGCATTTCACAGATTGAAAAAGTTTTTACGGCATTTATGAGCCCAGGCTCGGTAACGGAAAAGCTGTGGTTTTTCATTGCGGAATATACCGAGGCGGACCGTCTCACTGACGGCGGCGGCCTGGAAGAAGAGGGCGAAGACATTGAAGTACTGGAGTGGCCGTTGAATCGCGCACTGGAGGCCATCTCGACGGGCGAAATCATGGATGCAAAAACCATTATGCTTCTGCAACATGTCGCGCTCACCCGGATGGAGAGTTAACCCTCTTACGGAGACTTCACTGCGCCCCGCCAGGACGGTGGGGTGATTAATTTGTCTGTTTGCGACGTAAAGCACATTTCACTATTTTTCTCTGGTCAATAGAGATAACACGCGCATTAACGATCTAAATCACAAAATTACGCACTGCAAAATGCCATTTTCACAGTGTTTGTTTAATGTTAAATGTGTTTCATTCTGGTGTATTATTTCTAATTATTCATTAACCAAATTTTGATATCCAATGTATTTGTGGGGTGAATATGTGATGGCCGCAACGCTTTTTCACGCGGAAATAAATCTTTTATCGGCATATTTGATAAATTACAAAAATGTTTAATGTCAATACTGCTTATTTAAGCATCGCTAATTGGCTGAAATATCGTCTTTATTCCTCTTCATGGAAAAGGATTAATACACAGGAGTTATCGCCATAAAATATTTTCATCCTGCCTTTTTTTATTGATCGATATCAGTGAATGAACGGGTTTTTATTATGTAACTTAATGATTTTAATTATTTTTTTCGTTAATAATTTTAAGAGAAAGCATGAGTAAAAGTAATTTGTGAGTAACAGCACATACCCCCGCCAGAGATAATGGTTAGAATTCTGCATCGGGATAAGGAAATAAGCGCAGAATAAAATGAACACGATTATTCTACCGAAAACACAACACCTCGTTGTATTTCAGGAAGTCATAAAAAGTGGATCCATTGGCGCTGCTGCCAGACAACTGGGTCTGACGCAACCCGCCGTCAGCAAAATCATCAACGATATCGAATCCTATTTTGGCGTTGAGCTGATTGTGCGTAAAAACACCGGGGTTAAGCTGACCAGTGCAGGGCAAACGTTGCTCGCGTACTCCGAATCCATCACCCGCGAAATGAAAAACATGGTGAGCGAGATGAGTACGCTGAGCTTCAGCACCGTTATCGATGTGTCGTTTGGATATCCGTCGTTGATTGGTTTCACGTTTCTCTCCAGTATGATCAAAAAGTTCAAGGAAGTGTTTCCCAAAGCCCGTGTCTCGATGTTCGAAGCGCAACTCTCCTCGTTCCTGCCCGCCATTCGCGATGGTCGTCTGGATTTTGCCATCGGGACATTGAGTGATGAAATGCTGTTACAGGATCTGCATGTTGAGCCGCTGTTTGAATCTGAGTTTGTGCTTGTGGCCAGCAAATCACGAACGTGCACCGGATCGACAACCCTGGCATCGCTCACGCATGAACAGTGGGTGATGCCGCAAACCGACATGGGCTACTACAAAGAACTCCTGACCACCCTTCAGAATAACCACATCAGCATTGAAAACATTGTCCAGACCGATTCCGTCGTCACTATCTATAACCTAGTATTAAACGCCGATTACCTCACGGTCATCCCGCGTGACATGGTGGCGCCCTTCGGTTCCGATCAATTTGTGGTTTTACCGGTTGAAGATGAATTACCCGTTGCACGTTATGCGGCCGTGTGGTCCAAAAATTATCGTATTAAAAAATCCGCTTCGGTATTAGTGGAGTTAGCGAAGCAATATTCCGCGCAAAATAGTGAAAGGCGAAAACAACTGGCCATAGCTGAATAAAATACCGAACGCATCAGTTTTAAGACACCCGGTGAAAGTTATTATTTCGCCGACACCCAGACTTTGCTTAAAGAAATTAATTATTATAAAGAGGATTTTATGCACATTACTTACGATCTTCCGGTGACGATTCAAGAAATTCAGGCTGCCCGCAAACGACTCGAAGGTAAAATTTATAAAACAGGCATGCCTCGTTCGAATTATTTAAGCGAGCGCTGTAAAGGCGAGATATACCTCAAGTTTGAAAATATGCAGCGTACGGGGTCGTTTAAAATTCGCGGCGCATTTAATAAATTAAGTTCCTTAACTGAAGCAGAAAGACGCAAAGGCGTGGTCGCCTGTTCAGCCGGCAACCACGCGCAGGGGGTTTCCCTCTCCTGTGCGATGCTGGGCATCGATGGCAAGGTGGTCATGCCGCTGGGAGCGCCGAAATCCAAAGTCGCCGCAACGCGAGATTATTCCGCTGAAGTGGTCCTCCACGGGGAGAACTTTAACGACACCATCGCCAAAGTCAGTGAGATTGTGGAGATGGAAGGCCGTATCTTTATTCCGCCGTACGATGATGCATTAGTTATCGCCGGTCAGGGGACGATTGGCCTGGAGATACTTGAAGATCTGTATGACGTGGACAACGTTATTGTTCCCATTGGCGGCGGCGGCCTGATTGCCGGTATCGCAACGGCCATTAAATCCGTCAATCCCACCATTAATATTATCGGCGTGCAGGCTGAAAACGTTCACGGCATGGCCGCATCGTATTATGCCGGTGAAATAATGAATCATCGAACCACCAGTACCTTAGCGGATGGTTGCGATGTTTCCCGCCCGGGGAAATTAACCTTCGAAATTGTTCGTGAATTAGTCGATGACATCGTGCTGGTCAGTGAAGACGATATTCGTAACAGCATGATTGCGCTGATTCAGCGAAATAAAGTGGTGACCGAAGGCGCAGGTGCGCTGGCAACCGCAGCTCTGTTAAGTGGAAAACTGGATCACTATATTCAGGGCCGGAAAACCGTGAGTATTATTTCCGGCGGCAATATTGATCTCTCTCGCGTATCACAAATTACCGGCTTCGCTGACGCCTGAAAGGATAATTTATGAGCAACACTGAAAGCATTATTGTCGGTCAGACAAAAACGTCATCCTGGCGAAAATCTGATACCACCTGGACGCTTGGCCTGTTTGGTACAGCCATCGGCGCAGGGGTTTTATTCTTCCCTATCCGCGCGGGTTTTGGTGGCCTGATTCCCATTTTATTGATGCTGGTTCTGGCCTTCCCGATCGCCTTTTATTGCCACCGCGCGTTGGCGCGTCTGTGTCTTTCGGGCAGCAATCCTTCCGGCAATATCACCGAAACGGTGGAGGAGCATTTTGGTAAAACGGGCGGGGTCGTTATTACCTTCCTCTACTTCTTTGCCATTTGCCCGCTGCTGTGGATTTACGGGGTGACGATTACAAACACCTTTATGACCTTCTGGGAAAACCAGCTGCAGCTGCCTGCATTAAACCGGGGTTTTGTCGCCCTGTTCCTGCTGCTGCTGATGGCCTTCGTCATCTGGTTCGGTAAAGACCTGATGGTGAAGGTCATGAGCTTCCTGGTGTTTCCGTTTATCGCCAGTCTGGTGCTGATTTCTCTCTCCCTGATCCCTTACTGGAACTCGGCGGTTATCGATCAGGTTAACCTGAGCGACATCGCCTTTACCGGGCATGACGGCATTCTGGTCACCGTCTGGCTGGGTATTTCCATCATGGTCTTCTCGTTCAACTTCTCGCCCATCGTCTCCTCGTTTGTGGTGTCCAAACGCGAAGAGTACGAAGGCGAGTTTGGCAAAGAGTACACCGAGCAGAAATGTTCCAAAATTATTGGTCGCGCCAGCCTGCTGATGGTTGCGGTGGTGATGTTCTTTGCCTTTAGCTGCCTGTTTACGCTCTCCCCGCAGAACATGGCCGAAGCCAAAGCGCAAAATATTCCGGTGCTCTCCTACCTGGCAAACCACTTTGCCTCCATGTCCGGGACCAAATCGACGTTTGCCACCGTGCTTGAATATGGCGCCTCTATCATCGCGCTGGTCGCTATTTTCAAATCCTTCTTCGGCCACTATCTCGGTACGCTGGAAGGGCTGAACGGCCTGGTACTGAAATTTGGCTACAAAGGCGATAAGAAAAAGGTCTCTGTCGGCAAACTCAATACCATCAGCATGGTGTTCATCATGGGGTCAACCTGGGTCGTGGCGTATGCCAATCCGAACATTCTCGACCTCATTGAAGCCATGGGCGCGCCAATCATCGCGTCACTGCTGTGCCTGCTGCCGATGTTTGCCATCCGTAAGGTGCCTGCTCTGGCTAAGTTCAAAGGCAGAACGGAAAACCTCTTCGTCACGGCCATTGGTCTGCTGACCATTCTGAATATCGTTTACAAATTGTTCTGATTTTGAGCTCAGGAAGAGCGGAGTAATGAGATGAATGAATTTCCGGTTGTATTGGTGATTAACTGTGGATCGTCCTCTGTGAAGTTTTCCGTACTGGATGCGGCAAGCGGCGACGCACTGGTCACGGGACTGGCCGACGGCGTGAATACAGATAACGCCTTTATATCCGTGAATGGGGACGAGCCAGCACCGCTGGCTCGCAAGGACTACGAAGGGGCGCTGGCAGCCATCGCCCTGGAGCTGGAAAAGCGCGATTTAGTGGACAGCGTGGCCTTGATTGGCCACCGCATCGCCCACGGTGGCAGCCTCTTTAGCGAATCCACCCTCATCACTGACGACGTTATCGAGCAGATCCGCCGGGTTTCGTCCCTGGCACCGCTACATAATTACGCCAACCTCAGCGGCGTGGAAGCCGCACAGCAGCTTTTCCCTGGCATCCAGCAGGTGGCGGTATTCGACACCAGTTTCCACCAGACGCTTTCGCCACCGGCCTATTTGTACGGCCTGCCGTATCGCTATTTTGAAGAGCTGGGCGTGCGTCGCTACGGTTTTCACGGTACCTCGCACCGCTATGTTTCCCTCCAGGCACAGACGCTGTTGAATGTGCCCCAGGAGGACAGCGGGCTGGTGATTGCGCATCTGGGGAACGGGGCATCGATCTGTGCGGTAAAAAACGGAAAAAGCGTGGATACCTCGATGGGCATGACCCCGCTGGAAGGGCTAATAATGGGCACCCGCTGCGGCGACGTCGATTTTGGCGCCATGGCGTGGATTGCCCAGCAAACGGGACAATCTTTTGAGGATCTCGAACGCGTTGTTAATAAAGAGTCCGGGTTACTCGGCATTTCCGGTCTCTCTTCTGACCTGCGTACCCTGGAAAAAGCGTGGCAGGAAGGGCATGAGCGCGCGCGACTGGCCATTGAAACCTTTGTCCACCGCATTGCACGTCATATCGCCGGACATGCTGCGTCCCTGCATCGGCTCGATGGCATCGTGTTCACCGGCGGCATTGGGGAAAACTCCCGGCTTATCCGCCACCTGGTAATGGAACGTTTGGCGGTGTTCGGCATTGAGATCGACCCGGTAAAAAATGCCCAGCCAAACAGTGCAGGCGAGCGGATCATCACCACGCCGGCCTCCCGTGCCGCCTGTGTCGTCATCCCCACTAACGAAGAAAAAATGATCGCACTGGATGCCCTCCGTCTTGGAAAGGTCAATCTGGCTGCGGCGTACGTCTGATACAGAGAGAACATCATGAAGGTAACGATTGATACCCGTGTCGCCCCCTACAGCGACGCGTGGGCCGGTTTTCGCGGCAATGACTGGCAGGACAGTATTAACGTGCGCGATTTTATTCAGCACAACTATACCCCGTACGAAGGCGACGAATCTTTCCTTGCGCAGGCGACGCCTGCTACGACGGCGTTGTGGCAGAAAGTGATGGAGGGGATTCGTCAGGAAAATGCGACCCACGCCCCTGTCGATTTTGATCTCAATATTGCCACGACGATCACGGCTCACGGACCCGGTTACATCGATAAGAATCGGGAAACGATCGTGGGTCTGCAAACGGATCAACCGCTGAAGCGAGCGCTGCATCCGTATGGCGGGATCAACATGATCCGAAGCTCGTTCGAAGCCTATGGTCGCGAAATGGACCCGCAGTTTGAGTATGTGTTCACCCACCTGCGGAAAACCCACAATCAGGGGGTCTTTGACGTCTACTCGCCGGAGATGATGCGCTGCCGTAAATCTGGCGTGCTCACGGGCCTGCCGGATGGTTACGGACGCGGGCGTATTATTGGCGATTATCGCCGCGTGGCGCTCTACGGGATCCGCTATCTGGTGAACGAGCGCGAGCAGCAATTTGCCGACCTCCAGCTGAAGATGGAGCGGGGCGAGGATCTTGAGGCCACGATCCGCCTGCGTGAAGAGTTAGCGGAACATAAACGCGCGCTGCTGCAGATCCAGCAAATGGCGGCAGCGTACGGCTACGATATTTCCCGTCCTGCTATGACCGCACAGGAGGCGGTGCAGTGGGTCTACTTCGCCTACCTCGCTGCCGTGAAGTCGCAAAATGGCGGGGCTATGTCGCTCGGGCGCACCGCGACCTTCCTTGATATTTACATTGAACGCGATATGCAGGCAGGGCGGCTGAATGAGATCCAGGCGCAGGAGCTGATCGACCATTTCATTATGAAAATCCGCATGGTGCGTTTCCTGCGTACTCCGGAGTTCGATACCCTTTTCTCCGGCGATCCGATTTGGGCCACGGAAGTGATCGGCGGTATGGGGCTGGATGGCCGGACCCTGGTCAGTAAATCGTCGTTCCGTTACCTGCACACGCTGCACACCATGGGGCCGGCACCCGAACCCAACCTGACGATCCTCTGGTCGGAAAAACTCCCGATCGCCTTTAAGAAATATGCCGCAGAAATGTCCATTGCCACGTCGTCATTGCAGTATGAAAACGACGATCTGATGCGCGTGGATTTTGACAGCGATGATTACGCCATCGCCTGCTGTGTCAGCCCGATGGTCATCGGTAAGCAGATGCAGTTCTTTGGCGCACGCGCCAACCTGGCGAAAACGCTGCTCTATGCAATCAACGGCGGGGTGGATGAAAAGCTGAAAATCCAGGTCGGGCCTAAAACCGAACCGCTGCTGGACGATGTGCTGGAGTATGAAACCGTCATGGCGAGCCTGGATCATTTCATGGACTGGCTGGCCGTGCAGTATGTCAGCGCGTTAAACCTGATTCACTACATGCATGATAAATACAGCTATGAAGCCTCGCTGATGGCGCTGCACGACCGCGACGTACATCGCACCATGGCCTGCGGTATTGCCGGTCTGTCGGTGGCGGCGGATTCACTGTCGGCCATTAAGTATGCCGCCGTGAAACCGGTTCGCGATCATACCGGGCTGGCGGTCGATTTTGTGATTGAAGGGGAGTATCCGCAGTACGGCAATAATGACGATCGCGTGGACAGCATCGCCTGCGATCTGGTTGAGCGCTTTATGAAGAAAATTCAGGCGCTACCGACGTATCGCAACGCCGTGCCGACGCAATCGATCCTGACCATCACTTCCAACGTGGTATACGGTCAGAAGACCGGGAACACGCCGGATGGTCGTCGTGGCGGAACACCGTTTGCCCCTGGCGCAAACCCGATGCATGGACGCGACCGCAAGGGGGCGGTCGCCTCGCTGACCTCGGTGGCGAAGCTACCGTTCACTTACGCCAAAGATGGCATCTCGTATACGTTCTCCATTGTGCCGCAGGCGCTGGGTAAAGACGAAGGGGTACGTAAGACCAATCTGGTGGGCCTGCTGGACGGTTATTTCCATCATGAGGCCTCTATTGAAGGCGGCCAGCACCTGAACGTGAATGTCATGAACCGGGAAATGTTGTTGGACGCCATTGCCCATCCGGACAATTACCCTAATCTGACGATCCGGGTATCAGGGTATGCCGTGCGGTTTAATGCGTTGACGCGCGAGCAGCAGCAGGACGTGATTTCAAGGACCTTTACTGCAGCGATTTAAGCCAACGCCTCTTCTTTAGCCTCCTGTCACAGGAGGCTTTTTTATTTCTTGAAGTGCGTCACTTTTGGCATATTTTTCTTTTTATGAAGGGTAAAGAGAACTATTTTCTTAAATTTGAGAAAGACCTGATAAATTGTGTGACTTTTTTCTCTCGCCTCCCCGGTATGATCGCTCCATTCCAATAATACGCGCCTGCAACCCTCACACTCATTATCGCTGATGAGTGGAAACTCAAAATAATAAGTGTCTACCCTACAAAATAAGCGAGAGCCCAATGGATACGGCGACAAACAGCAGCGTAATAATGAATGACTCCCCGGCGGCAAGGCGCGCGGGAATGAGTGAGCGTGAATGGCAGGACGCGATTAAATTCGACAGCAATGATACCGGCTGGATAATCATGAGTATCGGAATGGCGATCGGTGCGGGGATCGTTTTTCTCCCGGTGCAGGTTGGTTTAATGGGGCTGTGGGTATTCCTGCTTTCATCGATAATTGGTTATCCGGCCATGTATCTTTTTCAGCGGCTGTTTATTAACACGCTGGCAGAGTCGCCCGAGTGCAAAGATTACCCGAGCGTCATCAGCGGCTATCTGGGCAAAAACTGGGGCATCTTATTAGGCGCGCTCTATTTTGTGATGCTGGTGATCTGGATGTTTGTCTATTCCACAGCCATCACGAACGACAGCGCCTCTTATCTCCACACCTTTGGCGTAACGGACGGGCTGCTGTCCGAAAATCCGTTCTACGGTCTGTTTCTCATTTGTATTCTGGTGGCGATTTCCTCGCGCGGTGAAAAGCTGCTGTTTAAAGTCTCCAGCCTGATGGTGCTGACGAAACTGTTTGTGGTCGCGGCGCTGGGGCTGTCGATGATAGGACTTTGGCATCTGGTAAACGCGGGCATGCTGCCCCCGATGGGCCTGCTGATTAAAAACGCTATTATTACGCTGCCCTTCACCTTAACGTCGATTCTCTTTATTCAGACCTTAAGCCCGATGGTGATTTCCTATCGCTCACGTTCGACCTCCATTGAGGTGGCACGCCATAAAGCGCTGCGTGCGATGAATATCGCGTTTGCCATTCTGTTTGTGACGGTCTTTTTCTATGCGGTGTCGTTTACGCTCGCCATGGGGCATGACGAAGCGGTAAAAGCCTACGAGCAAAATATCTCCGCTCTGGCGATTGCAGCGCAATTTATTAGCGGTGACGGCGCGGGCTGGGTGAAAATCGTCAGCGTGATCCTGAATATTTTTGCGGTCATGACCGCCTTCTTTGGCGTCTATCTGGGCTTTCGTGAAGCGACGCAGGGCATCGTAATGAATATTCTGCGCCGTAAAATGCCTGCGGACAAAATTAATGAACGCAGCGTTCAGCGCGGCATTATGTGCTTCGCCATTTTGCTGGCCTGGAGCGCCATCGTTTTAAATGCCCCGGTTCTCAGTTTCACCTCCATCTGTAGCCCGATTTTCGGCATGGTCGGATGCTTAATTCCTGCGTGGCTGGTCTACAAAGTCCCGGCGCTGCACAAATATAAAGGCGTATCGCTGGTGATCATTATTATCACCGGGCTGCTGCTGTGTGTTTCTCCTTTCCTCGCGTTCTCCTGAGGTGTTAATAAGGTTGTCACGATGTCTGAGCAAATCAATCCTAAATGGACGCAGTTTATTCATGCTGTACAGGAAGAAGTCAAACCGGCATTAGGCTGTACAGAACCCATTTCGCTGGCGCTGGCCTGCGCGATGGCCGCCTCACGCTTATCCGGGGACGTCACGCACATCGAGGCCTGGGTTTCGCCTAATCTGATGAAAAATGGTTTAGGCGTGACGGTGCCTGGCACGGGAATGGTCGGGCTGCCGATTGCTGCCGCGCTGGGTGCTATCGGGGGAAATGCGCAGGGCGGACTGGAGGTGCTGAAAGCAGCGTCTGATGACGCTATCGCCCGGGCAAAAGCCTTGCTTGAAGCAGGAAAAGTCCAGGTGAAACTACAGGAATCCTGTGAGGACATTCTCTACTCGCGGGCCTGTGTCTTTGCAGGCAATGAATCTGCGACCGTGACTATTGCCGGGGGCCATACCCGCGTGGTGCAGATTGTCTGTCAGGGGGAAACCTGTTTTACCCTCGATGAGCAGCAGCAAAGCGGCTCAGCCGATCCGCTCGCCGTGCTCGCCGACTCCACGCTTGCGGAGATCCTGGAATTTGTTGAGCAGGTCCCGTTCCCGGCCATCCGCTTTATCCTTGAAGCCGCGCATCTGAATGACCGGCTTTCTCGCGAGGGGTTGTCCGGCAAATGGGGGCTGCATATCGGCGCGACATTACGTCATCAGCAGCAGCGTGGTTTTATCGCTGAGGATGTGGGTTCGTCGATTGTGATTCGCACCAGCGCCGCGTCGGATGCCAGAATGGGGGGCGCAACGCTGCCCGCGATGAGTAATTCAGGATCGGGTAACCAGGGCATTACGGCCACGATGCCGGTTCTGGTGGTGGCAGAACACCTGAAGGCCGACGAAGAAAAGTTAGCCCGTGCGCTGATGCTGTCGCATCTCGCAGCCATCTATATCCATTACCAGCTTCCGCGTTTGTCCGCACTTTGCGCGGCCACAACGGCAGCTATGGGCGCGGCGGCAGGGATGGCCTGGCTTCTGGACGGGCGCTATCAGGCTATCGCCATGGCGATAAGCAGCATGATTGGCGATGTCAGTGGAATGATCTGCGATGGCGCGTCGAACAGCTGTGCGATGAAGGTATCCACCAGCGTCAGCAGCGCGTGGAAAGCGGTGATGATGGCGCTGGAGAATACGGCGGTCACCGGCAATGAAGGCATCGTCGCTCACGATGTGGAACACTCCATTGCCAACCTGTGTGCGCTGGCATGTCGATCAATGCAGGCGACTGATCGGCAGATCATCGAGATTATGGCGAATAAGATCTAACCGTTTCCCTCTCCTTTAGTGGGAGAGGGGACGATCACACGGGTAAATCAATCAACAGCGCGCGCAGCGGGGTATCGGCGACCAGCGTAATATTCGCTTCATCACGAATAAACGCCCCGTCACCGCAGGTGAGCGCTTCTTTCTCTTCCGCGTGCGTTAACGCATGTACGGTACCATGAATCGACTGCAGGTAAGCTCGCGGGCCGTGAAGCTGGAAGCGGGCCTGCTCGCCTTTTTTCAGGTCGATATGATGTACCCACGCCTGCTGGCGCAGTTGCAAACTCTCCTGACTGCCCTCCGGTGAGGCGATCAGCTGTTGCTGGCCTCCCTCAAGGGTAATCTTTTGCACCAGCGGATTTTCGCGCTGTGGGCAGGCATCCAGCCACAGTTGCATGCGGGTCAGCGTCTTATCTTTGCTGAGATTATGTTCGCTATAGCTGATGCCTGGTTGCGTTGAGATAAGCAACGCTTCGCCTGCCTTCGCCTGGACATGATTGCCCTCGCTGTCGCGGTATTCTGCTTCGCCTTCCAGGATCAGATTCAGGATATCCACTTTCGGATACGTGCGCGGCTGGAAGGAGGCGCCCGGCGCGAGCACTTCCTGATTGAGCACGCGCAGTGAGGCGTAACCGAGCAGTTTTGGGTCAAAATAATGTCCGAAGGAGAAGGTGTAGCGAGCCTGCAGCCAACCGAAATCGGCTTGTCCGCACTGTTTTGCTGTTCTTGTCGTAATCATAAAACTCACCTCTCTTTACACTAAAACAATGGTAAAGGTATGGACGCTTCATTGTTAGCCAGATATTCTGCCCGGTATGTTCAAATTTCCTGAATGAGAACGAAATGGCTAAAGAGAGAGCATTGACGCTTGAGGCGCTGCGCGTAATGGACGCCATCGACAGGCGGGGCAGCTTCGCTGCGGCGGCTGATGAGCTGGGGCGCGTGCCGTCCGCCCTGAGCTACACCATGCAAAAATTAGAAGAAGAGCTGGATGTGGTGCTCTTCGACCGTTCCGGTCACCGAACCAAGTTCACCAACGTGGGCCGTATGCTGCTTGAGCGCGGTCGTGTCCTGCTGGAAGCGGCAGACAAGCTCACTACGGATGCAGAAGCCTTAGCCCGCGGTTGGGAGACCCATCTGACGCTGGTCACTGAAGCGCTGGTTCCCACGGTGGCGCTTTTCCCGCTGGTGGATCGTCTGGCCGCCAAAGCCAATACGCAGCTTTCGGTCATCACAGAGGTGCTGGCGGGGGCGTGGGAACGTCTGGAAACGGGCCGGGCCGATATCGTTATTGCGCCGGATATGCACTTCCGTTCCTCTTCGGAGATCAACTCGAAAAAACTCTACAGCGTGATGAACGTCTACGTGGCGGCACCGGATCATCCTATTCACCAGGAGCCGGAGCCGTTATCCGAAGTAACACGTGTGAAGTACCGCGGCGTGGCCGTGGCGGATACCGCGCGTGAGCGCCCGGTATTAACGGTTCAGCTGCTGGATAAACAGCCGCGTCTGACGGTGACCTCACTGGAAGATAAACGTCAGGCCCTGCTGGCAGGACTTGGCGTGGCAACAATGCCTTATCCTTTCGTGGAGAAAGATATTGCTGAGGGACGCCTGCGCGTAGTCAGCCCGGAATATACCAGCGAAGTAGACATTATTATGGCGTGGCGTCGTGACAGTATGGGCGAAGCCAAATCCTGGTGTCTGCGCGAAATACCAAAATTATTTGCCCACAAATAAAAACGTTGCCCGGTGGCCTTTCGCCACCGGGCGATAAATTATGTATTCAGTTTGGGGTTGGCCCCGAAACGGTTGTCGCCTACGGTCCCTTGTTCACAGAGGAAACACAGCAGAACCAGCCACCCAATAACAGGGATCACGAGAAGTAACAGCCACCATGCGGAACGTTCGGTATCATGTAAACGACGGAAGGCCACCGCCCAGGTAGGGATAAGCGTCGCGTAATAATACAGGTAGGGAATAGAAGCCAGAATCCACACATCCAACACAACGACGGCTCTTGAAAGCGCCAGCGATATCAACGTATTGATCAGAATGAACATCCAGTACTCTTTACGGCGCGCGCGTCCACTAAAACCAAAATAATTCTTTAATACCTTCAAATACCAATCCATAACACCTGTCCTTAGACATTTAATCCGCTCGTTCATTGAGCGAACAGTATTATAGGTGGCAGTAAAATACAGGCGAAGAGCGGTGAAGCAAGTTTAAGAATAACGAACACTTTTTTTGAACGTTACCTTCTTGCGACACCGCAGAGGGGATCAATAATCTTTTATTTTAGGATCGGGTCCAAAACGGTTGTCGCCAGGCGTGCCATTCTGGCAGTTGAAGATCAGGATCACCAGCCAGCCGATCACCGGGATCAGCAGAAGCAACAACCACCACGCCGAGCGATCGGTATCATGCAGTCGACGGAATACCACCGCCCATGAAGGCAGAAAGACAAGTATCGCGTAGATTGTCGTGAGAATACCTTCGCCGCCTGCGCGCTCCCAGCCGAGAATTTTGTCGACAATCCCCAGCACCATCGCCAGGATGAAGTTCACCAGAATAAACATCCAGTACTCTTTGCGACGGGCGCGGCCACCAAATCCAACGTAGTTTTTTAGTACTTTTAAATACCAGTCCATTTCCCTTGCCTCGATAATCAGTCAATCACTTGTTTTTTAAGTAATCAAGGTAAGGATAGCTGTAGATTATGAATTAAAAAAGGGCATTTCCCCGCCATAATTTACATTGCCTGCGCGCGGGCCTGGCTCGCTTACCCCTGGAGCGTACTCAGTACGCTCCAGGGGAGGGATGCCGCGCGAATTATTGAGGATAAAGATTGATACCCTGAATATTTAGCCGAAACGAACGTCGCGACCGTGCGGTTCGTCGAGATCTTGCCACGGGCCAATGGAAATAATTCCCGTCGGGTTAATCGTTTTATGGCTGCGATAATAGTGGGTGCGAATATGATCGAAATCGACCGTTTCGGCAATTCCCGGCATCTGGTAGAGATCGCGCAGGAAGCCGGAGAGGTTGAGATAATCGCTGATGCGATGTTTATCGCACTTAAAGTGGGTCACATACACCGGGTCAAAGCGCACCAGCGTCGTCCACAGGCGAATATCCGCTTCAGTCAGGCGGTCGCCGGTCAGATAGCGATGCTGACCAAGGATCTGCTCCAGACGTTCCAGCGACTCGAAGACCTTCGTCACCGCTTCGTCGTACGCTTCCTGGCTGGTGGCAAACCCGGCTTTGTATACGCCGTTATTCACGTTGTCGTAAATCCAGCTGTTCAGCTCATCAATTTTGTCGCGCAACTCGACCGGATAATAATCGCCGGCACGTGCGCCAAGCGCATCAAATGCCGTGTTGAACATGCGGATGATTTCCGCCGATTCATTGCTGACGATGGTCTGATTTTTCTTATCCCAAAGAACGGGCACGGTCACGCGGCCGGTGTAATGCGGATCGGCACGAAGATAGAGCTGATACATAAAATCGTGGTGATACAGAGTGTCACCGGTGGCGGCCGGGAAATCGCTGTCAAAGGTCCAGCCGTTTTCCAGCATGAGCGGATTGACGACAGAGACAGGAAGCAGCGATTCAAGCCCTTTCAGCTTGCGAACGATCAATGTGCGATGTGCCCACGGACAGGCGAGAGAAACGTACAGATGATAGCGGTCTTTCTCCGCGGCAAAACCCTCTTCGCCACCCGGCCCCGGACCACCGTCTGCGGTGAGCCAGTTTCGGAAAGCCGAAACGGAACGCTTGAAGCGTCCTCCAGTGGATTTGGTGTCATACCAGGTATCTTGCCAGACGCCGTCAACGAGTTGTCCCATTTTTTCCTCCTCTGGAAAGCAAAAGCGAGGAGATATCTCCTCGCTTTGTTCAATCAGTATAGCGTGATTACCACTTCTTATTCAGCACGCGGTCAATGCTGTATGCGCCTGGACCGGTGATGGCCAGAAGCAGGAAACCGCCTGCGATAGTCAGGTTTTTCATGAACATCAGGGAGTTCATGCCTTCCGCAAAGTTGCTGTGGAAGATAAAGGCGGTCAGAAGGGTGAAGCCTGCGGTAAACAGTGCGGTGGTACGGGTCAGGAAGCCAAACAGAACCGCCAGACCGCCGCCGAACTCAAGAAGAATGGTCAGCGGTAACAGGAACCCCGGAACGCCCATCGCTTCCATATATTGCTGGGTACCTGCGTAGCCGGTGATTTTGCCCCAGCCTGCGGTGATAAACAGAATTGGCATCAAAATGCGCGCGACCAGTACACCAACATCTTCTAATTTTTTCATTTTACTCTCCAGGGAACCACAATGGCTGCTGATTATTTTTTGTGTGCAAATCCGGGGGGATACCGCGTATTTGCTGTCGATGGAGAGGAGTGTAAACGGGTCGAATGACAATTGTTAGCTAGGAAAACTGTCAATCTTTATCAAAGATATTGAGTAAGCGAGAGAGGAATGAATTTGCCGGGTAAGCGGAACGCCACCCGGCAACTTCAGGCAGACTAACGTAACTGCTGCTGGCGTAACGTGGTTTTGACCAGACGCCAGGCGCTCCACACGCCAAAACCACGGCGTGCCCAGCGAACCAACATGCTGGGATGGCGAACAGACCAGATCGCCATCACGCTGCTTCCCACCAGTGCCCAGGAACGCAAGCTCAGCAAAGTGCTCCAGCCGCGATCGTAAGCGTGGGTCACCTCCAGCCAGTCACGACGGCAGGCAGACAGATCCAGCCGCTGCTGCTGGATCTCACTGAGCAGATACGCTTTACGCTTCAGACGTTCAGTTTTGCTGCTCACGACTTGTCATCCTCCAGCAAGGAACGATCGTTAGCGAGCTCCTGCCGGGTGTGGCGCAAAAACGTGGACTGACGCGCTTTACGCAACGTCCAGATACCGCCTATCAAGGCGGCAACCAGCAGGACAACGGTAGTGGCGATCATCGCATTCAGTCGATACTGTGGATCAATGGCCCAGATGATTAATACCATCAGGCTCATTAAACCAAACGCGGCAAAGAGCATGGTCAGCCCCAGCATCAACAGCATCTGGAAGAGGTTCGCTTTCTCTTCTTCCAGTTCAATGACCGCCAGACGTACACGCGTTTCGGCAATACCCACCAGCGTGGTTAAAATTCGCTGGCCGATGCCGAGGACGTTTTTAGCAGGCCCTTGTGCGTAACGAGGATCTTCCATAATCAACGACGCGTCAGAAGAACGCCCAGAACCACACCGACTGCGGCACCGATGCCAACGCCAGTCCACGGGTTATCGCGAACATATTCGTCGGCACGAGCGGCCGCTTCGCGCGTTTGCTTCGCCAGCGCATCGCCGGTTTCACCCAGACGATAGCGGCTCTCTTTCAACGCGCTCTCTGCTTTGCTACGCAGTTTGCTCAACTCTTCTTTCGATTTATCGGATGAGGAGTTCAGCACCTCTTCCAGGGTATCCGCCAGTGATTTCAATTCAGCGCGCAGATGTTCTGAGGTGGTATCTTTAGACATGATTTTCTCCTGTGAGATTTCCGTTAACTCAATATTCGCGAGCTTCCAGCGCTTTCAGATCTTCCTGTGCCTCTTTCAGTTTCTTCTCGCGCCTGGCAATCTTATCCGCATCACCTTTCTCTTTCGCTTCTTTAAGGTCCTGACGGCGTTCCGCTATCTCGTCCTTTTGTTCCGCGATTTTTTTCTGATGGTCAGCACGCAGCTTACTGTCTGAGCAGTTGGCTTTCACTTCGCTCAACGCTTTTTTCAGACCGTCGATACGGTTCTGGTTGTTATGCTTTTCGGCATAACTGATTTCGCGCTGAATTTCCTGCTCCTTCTCCTGACACAAAGTGTTAGCAAAAGAGGCCGTGCTGATTGAAAAAAGGGCTAGTGCCAGAGTGATGTGGTATTTCATTATAGAAACCTTCCATTGTTTTACGGCTTCCCCGAAGGTGTGACCGTTTTCCAGATTCAAGCGGAGAACATCTGTGGGGTGCTCCGCGTACTTAAGCATAGTAAGTAAACGGCGTTATCACCAAAGTAAGTGAAAAGATTCAGAATCCTCGTAATTAACCAAACCGGTGCGAGGTATCGCGCAGGCGGGTTAACCACGCAGAGGTGCGGCTGTCATCGTCCTGTAAGGCAATGATATAACCGCGCGGCAGCGTTCTGTCGAGCACCTCTTTCGCCGCAAGACTTTGCGCGCTGGAATCAAATTTGATCAGCAGAACATCGTTTTGCGGGGTAATGCTTTTAAACCGGATGCCGTTGGCGTCGAGATGGTGCCAGACAGAAAAACCGTCCGGCACGCTGGCCCCCTGGTTCATAGGGCGAATAGCCAGCGTAGACTCCTGATGCTGAACCGCAGCCCAGACCAGAATCATGACGCTTAACAGCATCAGCGCAGCCATGGCAAATGAGAGGCGGCGCAGGGAGTGGGGTGAGATCGCCATGTTAGCCTTTGGCTCCGTATTTCTTTTTCCAGAGCACATACAGAGAGCCGATCAAGCCAAATACCAGCAGCACCACCGGAAGCAGCATCAGGCAGGACATCAGCTGATCTTCATACTTGAGGAACACCGGCGTTTTGCCCAGCAGATAGCCCAGCGTGGTCAAAATAAGCACCCACAGCAGGCCACTCATCCAGTTGAAGAACTGAAAACGCGTGCTGCTTAAGCCGGAAAGACCCGCGATGGTCGGCAGTAATGTCCGCACAAAGGCGATAAAGCGCCCCAGCAGGAGAGCCGACAGCCCGTGTTTATGAAACAGATGATGAGCACGCTGGTGGTAATGCGCCGGCAGATGAGAGAGCCAGTTCTGGACGATCCGCGTATTGCCAAGCCATCGTCCCTGTATATAACTCACCCAGCAGCCCAGGCTGGCGGCAATGGTCAGAAGAAGGACCGTCTGGGGAAAGGCCATCGCCCCTTTCGCACAGAGAACACCCACCAGAACCAACAAACTATCGCCAGGGAGGAAGGCGGCGGGAAGTAATCCATTCTCAAGGAACAGAATCATAAATAAGACGAAATAGAGCATACCAATCATGGATGGATTGGCCAGCGTTTCAAAATCCTGAGCCCACAGGGCATTCAGTAATTGGGTCAAAAGTTCCATTCAGTGTTCCTGGAAATCGGTTAACGTCATGCCTGTTTTCCGGGGTAAACAGCACGGCGACATTGTTATGATTTCATTATGGTCGCTCGCGGACACATGGTGGTGGCCAGAACTGTTCCCTGTTAAATGGCGGGGTAAGCAAGCACTAACTTCTAAACAACGGCAATTTGAATCCAATTGTAACAAAGCCCAACGTATTGCGTCACAGTATTTACTGCACGCCGGAAAAATGATTTTGGACTATGAAACATAGAGGAGGCGAGGGGATTTACACAGGCTGACACTATATGTATTTTGCTTACCTCTTTCAGCCGGAAGGCGCAGCGAAGCGCCTGCCAGCAGAAAGGAAAACTATTTTGCCTGACTGGCTGCAGTATCGAGATGAACCACCGGATTATCAGCAAAAAGATAGCGGTCGGCGTTAAATTCGAAGTCGTCGCTGGTTTCGTTAAACAGCATCAGCTTGGTGTTTTCAAGATGCTGCCACATCGCCAGTTTCGCCGCATGCGGGTCTTTACGAATTAGCGCTTTAAGTATTTGGTCATGATCGTCACACCAGTTATCCACGGTGCGCAAATCAATATGATCGTGCAGTTTCTTCCAGTACGGGTTATGGACACGCTGAGTCCACATTTTTTCAACAATGGCGGCCAGCGCCGTGTTTTGGGTGGCTAACGCCACCTGCACATGGAACTGTAAATCCCATTCGGAATCGCGGAAGCATTTCTCTTTACGCGCGTTATCCTGGATTTCCATCAGCTTCATGATGTCTTGTTTCGTTACCTGGGTCGCGGCGAACTCAGCGATATTGCTTTCAATCAGCTGACGCGCCTGAAGCAGTTCGAAGGGACCATAGCTGGCAAACTCTAAACTTTCATCCGGTACCGGGGAGTGTTTTGGCAGGCTGGAGATAACGTGGATACCCGAGCCTTTACGAACTTCTACGTAGCCTTCCACTTCAAGCATAATAATGGCTTCACGAACCACGGTGCGGCTGACGCTCTTTTCATCGGCAATAAAGCGTTCGGCCGGTAATTTATCACCGACAAGGTAAACGCCTTGCTCAATGCGATCTTTCAGCTCAGCAGCGAGCTGCTGATAAAGGCGGCGGGGTTCGGTGATTTCCATATGCGCTCCAGGCAGGGTACGGCGGATGATTTGTTATACCACTTTTGCACGCCAGTCTCCAGATTTCGCCATGAAAAAAGCCGCCCGCAGGCGGCTTCTGTGATATGAGGCTATACGCTAACTTTGGGTGGCGGGTCCCCCAAGGGACTCTTTCTGTAACTCTTCCGCCGATTTGCTTTTCAGCACCGTCCAGATCACCACGGCACCCAGCAGGTCGAAGATAGCCAGTACAGCGAACAGCGGGCTAAAGCCGATGGTATCCGCCAGCGCACCGACCACCAGTGCAAACATGGTACTGGCGGTCCAGGCGGCCATACCGGTCAGGCCGTTGGCCGTTGCCACTTCGTTACGTCCAAAGACGTCAGAAGAAAGGGTAATCAGCGCACCGGACAGAGACTGGTGAGCAAAGCCACCGATACACAGCAGGCCGATGGCGACATACGGGCTGGTGAACAGACCAATCATACCCGGGCCAATCATCAGCAGTGCGCCCATGGTCACTACCATTTTACGTGAGACAATCAGGTTCACACCAAACCAGCGCTGGAACAGCGGTGGCAGATAGCCGCCAACGATACAGCCCAGGTCAGCAAAGAGCATCGGCATCCAGGCGAACATCGCAATCTCTTTCAGGTTAAAGCCATACACTTTAAACATGAACAGCGGGATCCAGGCGTTGAAGGTCCCCCAGGCTGGCTCTGCCAGGAAACGTGGCAGTGCGATACCCCAGAACTGACGGGTGCCGAGAATCTGAATAACCGACATTTTTTTGCCGTTGTCGGTCTGGTGCTGAGACTCCTGACCGCCAATGATGTAAGCACGTTCCTCGTCAGAGAGTTTTTTCTGATCGCGAGGATGTTTATAGAAAATCAGCCAGGCCATCGCCCACGCAAAGCTCAGCACGCCGGAGATAATGAACGCCAGCTGCCAGCTGTGCATCACAATCGCCCACACCACCAGTGGCGGTGCAATCATGGCACCAATGGATGAACCCACGTTGAAGTAGCCCACCGCAATGGAGCGCTCTTTCGCCGGGAACCACTCGGAGCTGGCCTTCAGGCCCGCTGGGATCATAGCGGCTTCTGCCGCACCGACCGCACCGCGCGCCAGCGCCAGCCCACCCCAGCTTCCTGCCAGCGCCGTTGCGCCGCAGAAGATTGCCCAGGTAACCGCGAAGAAGGCGTAGCCCACTTTGGTGCCCAGCACGTCCAGCAGATAACCCGCAACAGGCTGCATGATGGTATAAGCCGCGGAATAGGCCGCGATGATATAAGAGTATTGCTGCGTGGAAATATGCAGCTCTTCCATAAGCGTTGGCGCCGCCGCCGCTATGGTGTTACGCGTCAGGTAACCCAGCACGGTGCCCATCGTCACCAGTGCAATCATGTACCAACGTAACCCTTTAATTTTACGCATGTAAAACCTCATCGTTATATTAATGCCGCGCCGGGGCACGGTAACAACTCGACCGTTGCCGGGAGCTGTCTTGTAACGGGAGGGCGTAACGGGAAACAATTCCCGGAACGGCCCGAACCTTGCCAGTTGTAATCGTGCATAAGTCGGTATCCGTACCGCTAATTCCGATGATTAAACACCGGTAACGCATTCCGTCGGCTTATATGTTGCGACGGCGAAAAGATAACTTGTCATACAACTTTAAAAGGTGAGTGACATCACAAAAGTGTGAATCTTTGTGTGGTCATTATTAACCGCAGGAGAAGCCAGAGCTGGCGCGGCTTGCACGAGGGTTTACTCCTTTGAGGGTAATTAATTTGTCGACGTTTATTGATCTAACTCACGAAAAAAACTACTGACGCTGGAAATTGGTGTGATAACTTTGCAGCATCTGAACATATGCTTTAGCTTTCTGACGCTCTTGTTATAGAGGAAGACGATAATGACGCCGTTTATGACCGACGATTTCCTGTTAGATACCGAATTTGCCCGCCGTCTTTACCACGACTACGCAAAAGATCAGCCGATTTTCGACTACCACTGCCACCTTCCACCGCAGCAGGTTGCCGAAAATTATCGTTTCAAAAACCTGTATGACATCTGGCTGAAAGGTGACCATTACAAATGGCGTGCTATGCGCACCAACGGTGTAGCCGAGCGCCTGTGTACCGGTGATGCGAGCGATCGTGAAAAATTTGACGCCTGGGCGGCAACGGTTCCGCATACCATCGGCAATCCGCTGTATCACTGGACGCACCTTGAGCTGCGTCGTCCATTTGGCATCACCGGCAAACTGCTTTCACCTGCTACCGCAGACGACATCTGGGATCAATGCAATGCATTGCTGGCACAGGATGACTTCTCCGCACGCGGCATCATGAAGCAGATGAATGTGAAAATGGTCGGCACCACGGACGATCCAATCGATTCGCTGGAGCATCATGCTACCGTTGCGAAAGACAGCACCTTCGATGTCAAAGTACTGCCAAGCTGGCGTCCGGATAAGGCGTTCAACATTGAGCAGGCGACCTTCAGCGATTACATGGCGAAGCTGGCCGAAGTCTCTGATACCGATATTCGTCGCTTTGCCGATCTGCAAACCGCGCTGACCAAACGTCTGGACCACTTCGCGGCACACGGCTGTAAAGTGTCTGACCACGCGCTGGATGTGGTGCTCTTTGCAGAATCAAACGAAGCCGAACTCGACAGCATTCTGGCGCGTCGTCTGGCGGGTGAGTCCCTGAGCGAGCACGAAGTGGCGCAGTTTAAAACCGCCGTGCTGGTCTTCCTCGGTGCAGAATACGCCCGTCGCGAATGGGTACAGCAATACCACATTGGTGCGCTGCGAAATAACAACCTGCGTCAGTTCAAACTGCTGGGCGCGGATGTTGGTTTTGACTCCATCAATGACCGCCCGATGGCAGAAGAGCTGTCTAAACTGCTGAGCAAACAGAACGAACAAAACCTGTTGCCAAAAACCATCCTCTATTGCCTGAACCCACGCGATAACGAAGTGCTGGGCACCATGATCGGTAACTTCCAGGGCGAAGGTATGCCAGGCAAAATGCAGTTTGGTTCTGGCTGGTGGTTCAACGATCAGAAAGACGGTATGGAACGTCAGATGACACAGCTGGCACAGCTGGGCCTGTTAAGCCGCTTTGTGGGCATGCTGACCGACAGCCGTAGCTTCCTTTCTTATACTCGCCATGAATATTTCCGCCGCATTCTGTGCCAGATGATGGGTCGCTGGGTGGCTGCGGGCGAAGCGCCAGCGGATATTCAGCTGCTGGGCGAAATGGTGAAAAACATCTGCTTTAACAATGCGCGTGACTACTTCGCCATTGAACTGAACTAAGGCCGTTTGAGGTTGATATGCAATACATCAAGATCCATTCGCTGGATAACGTTGCGGTAGCGCTGGCGGATCTGGCCGAAGGCACCGAAGTGACTTTCGACACGCAGTCCGTCACCTTACGCCAGCCGGTTGGCCGCGGGCATAAGTTTGCGTTAACCCCTATTGCGAAAGGGGAAAACGTCGTGAAATACGGGTTGCCCATTGGTCATGCGCTGGCGGATATCGCGCCGGGTGAATATATTCATTCCCACAATACCCGCACCAATCTCAGCGATCTGGACGAGTACAGCTATCAACCTGATTTCCAGGCCGAAGAAGAGCAGGCAGAGGATCGCGACGTCCAGATCTACCGTCGCGCAACGGGGGAGGTGGGGATCCGCAACGAACTGTGGATCCTGCCGACCGTGGGCTGCGTGAATGGTATCGCACGTCAGATTCAGAATCGTTTTCTGAAAGAGACGAACAATGCTGAAGGAACCGATGGCGTGTTCCTGTTCAGCCACACCTATGGCTGCTCGCAGTTAGGTGATGATCATATTAATACCCGCACCATGTTGCAAAACATGGTGCGCCACCCCAACGCCGGTGCGGTGCTGGTCATTGGCCTTGGATGTGAAAACAACCAGGTGGATGCCTTCCGCGAAACGCTGGGTGATTTTGATCCCGAGCGCGTGCACTTTATGGTGTGCCAGCACCAGGATGACGAAGTGGAAGCGGGTCTGGAGCAGCTTCACCAGCTGTATGACGTGATGCGTCATGACCAGCGTGAACCCGGCAAGCTGAGCGAGCTGAAATTTGGTCTTGAGTGTGGCGGGTCAGATGGCCTTTCCGGTATCACGGCCAATCCGATGCTGGGCCGATTCTCAGATTATATGATCGCCAATGGCGGCACGACCGTGCTGACAGAAGTGCCGGAAATGTTCGGTGCAGAACGTATTCTGATGAGCCACTGCCGCGACGAAGAGACGTTTGAAAAAACCGTCACCATGGTGAACGACTTCAAACAGTATTTCATCGCCCATAACCAGCCGATTTATGAGAACCCATCGCCGGGCAACAAAGCGGGCGGCATCACAACACTGGAAGAGAAGTCCCTCGGCTGTACCCAGAAAGCGGGTGCCAGCCAGGTGGTGGATGTACTGCGCTATGGCGAGCGTCTGAAAACACCAGGCCTGAATTTACTGAGTGCCCCGGGTAACGACGCCGTCGCGACCAGCGCCCTGGCGGGTGCCGGGTGTCATATGGTGCTGTTCAGCACCGGTCGCGGTACGCCGTATGGCGGTTTTGTCCCCACGGTGAAAATTGCCACCAACAGCGAACTGGCGGCGAAGAAAAAGCACTGGATTGATTTCGATGCCGGACAGTTGATCCACGGTAAAGCGATGCCGCAACTGTTGAATGAATTCGTGGATACCATCGTTGAGTTTGCTAACGGTAAGCAGACCTGTAACGAGAAGAACGACTTCCGCGAGCTGGCCATCTTTAAGAGTGGTGTGACCCTGTAGTCAGTGCTCTCCTGCGGGAAAAGGGCATTAATAGTAAAAACGGCAACCTTTTGGTTGCCGTTTTGCTTTTACGTTAGCCAACGGGCTTTTGATCTATCCGCGTAACGCGTTCTTCGCTAAACGCGCGTCTTCTGCCTGGCAGGCGGCGGCGGTGAACAGCACGTCGGTTGAGGAGTTCAACGCGGTTTCGCAGGAGTCCTGCAATACGCCGATAATAAAGCCGACGGCCACCACCTGCATGGCGATCTCATTCGGGATACCGAACATATTACATGCCAGCGGAATCAGCAGCAGCGAGCCTCCCGCTACACCCGAGGCGCCGCAGGCGCACAGCGATGCCACCACGCTCAGCAACAGGGCCGTTGGCAGATCAACCGGGATACCCAGCGTATGAACCGCCGCCAGCGTCAGCACCGTAATGGTGATGGCCGCGCCAGCCATGTTGACGGTTGCGCCCAGCGGAATGGAGACCGAGTAGGTGTCACGATCCAGATTCAGCTTTTCGGCCAGTGCCATATTCACCGGAATATTCGCCGCTGAGCTGCGGGTAAAGAATGCATACACACCGCTCTCGCGCAGGCAGGTGAGAACCAGCGGATACGGGTTGCGACGGATCTGCCAGAAGACCAGCAGCGGGTTAATCACCAGCGCCACCAGCAGCATACAACCAATCAGCACGATCAGCAGTTGGGCGTAGCCCCAAAGCGTCTCGAAACCCGTGGTCGCCAGGGTGGAGGAGACCAGGCCGAAGATACCGATTGGCGCAAAACGAATGACGATTTTCACCATAAAGGTCACGGCGTTTGAGACATCGTTGACCAGGTTTTTCGTTGTTTCATTCCCGTGACGCAGCGCGAAGCCCAGGCCAACCGCCCAAACCAGAATGCCGATATAGTTCGCGTTAAGCAGAGCATTCACGGGGTTAGAAACCATGCTCATCAGCAGGCCGCGTAACACTTCAACAATACCGGACGGCGGCGTGATATCGCCCGCCGCGCTGGTCAGATGCAGCGTGGACGGGAACAGGAAACTGAACACCACCGCGGTCAGCGCGGCAGAAAATGTTCCCAGCAGGTAAAGGAACAGAATAGGGCGGATGTTGGTTTTCTGGCCGTGCTGATGGTTCGCAATCGACGCCATCACCAGCATTAACACCAGGATCGGCGCGACCGCTTTCAGCGCGCCCACGAACAGCGTGCCCAGAAGACCCGTGGCGATCGCAGCGGGTTTTGACACCAGCGCCAGCAAGATACCCAGTACCAGCCCTACCAGGATTTGTTTAACAAGACTGCCCTGCGCCAGGCGCGCAAGAAGACCATTGGAGTGTGTGCTCATACAAAATTCCTAAGTGAAATTGCGTTCCATCCTGGATGTGCTCTAAGTCACATTTATGTCCGGATGTAAGTAGATGTTTGCCTGGATGAGTATAGGGAAAGCGCATGCGGAGGGAAGCGTAAAATGCTGGATTTTACGTGTTGCGTCATAATTTTTAACTAATTCGTTACAATAATGCGGGGTGGCGCCATACGCCCCCCGCATAAGGTTCAGCCCGGCGTCGTCTGCGCCGCCGGGCGAACGGGTTATTCCACGTGTTGCTTCTTATCGTGCTGGCGGTTGACCCAGGTATTGATCAGCAGTGTCACGATCAGAATCCCGAACACCACGCCGAGCGAAATCGCGATCGGAATGTGGTAGAAGTCGACAATCAGCATCTTGATACCAATAAACACCAGAATCACCGACAGGCCGTATTTCAGCATGGAGAAGCGTTCCGCCGCCCCTGCCAGCAGGAAGTACATGGCACGCAGGCCCAGGATAGCGAACAGGTTAGAGGTCAGGACGATGAACGGATCGGTGGTCACCGCGAAGATAGCCGGAATGCTGTCTACCGCAAAAATGACGTCGCTCAGCTCTACCAGAATCAGCACCAGCAGCAGCGGGGTGGCGAACAGCAGGCCGTTCTTGCGCACGAAGAAGTGTTCAGTTTCGATTTTATCGGTCATACGCAGATGACCTCGGATCCACTTCACCAGCGGGCGATCGCCAATGGCGGAGCCATCCTCTTTTGCCAGCGCCATTTTGACGCCGGTGAACAGCAGGAACGCGCCAAAGACATACAGCAGCCATTCGAACTGGGTAATCAGCCAGCTGCCGGCGAAAATCATGATGGTACGCAGGATAATCGCGCCCAGCACGCCGTATACCAGCACGCGACGCTGGAGGGCAGCAGGAACCGCAAAATAGCTGAACAGCATGAGCCAGACGAAGACGTTATCCACCGCCAGCGCTTTTTCAATGAGATAGCCAGTCAGGAAGGCGAGTGCCTGAGGATCGGCGACCGCGCGGCCTTCGGTTGAAGCAAGATACCACCAGAAGGCAGCACAGAAGAGCAGCGAAAGAGAGACCCACACCAGCGACCAGACGGCAGCTTGCTTGATGGACATGCCATGTTCACCGCGACGGCCCTGCAAAAAGAGGTCGATCGCCAGCATGATGAGCACGACAACCGCGAATCCGCCCCACAGCATAGGAGTGCCGACAGAATGCATATAATTTTCCTTACACATAAAAAACAAAAACGGCCATAGTCAGAAGACGATAGCCGTTGCGTTTTATATGCAGGGACCTCGCCTTCCGGCAAGGTCTCACTTACAACCAGTAAAGCAGGCTTAGCTGCTTTACGCGTTGCCCGGCGACCGGATGCGGTAATGCACGCATCGTAATGACGACCCACCGGCAATGAAGTTACTCCCCTTTGCAGGTAACAAAATATGTCAGGTCAGCTATTTCGTCAATGCCCTGACCGATTTCATTACACAGCTTTACGCGGTTATTTCCGCGTTCACGCCATCTGCCGGGAATACCACGCCCGTTTGCCGACGGATTTCCGTCTGCAGCTTCGCCGTGGTACGACTCACGGCAAGCCCCGGGTGGTTCACTTCGTTGTTTTCAAGCAGGCGCGCGAAGACCTCTGCCTCATAGAGCATAGTGTTAATATGCTGAGGCTGCGTCAGCTCCTGCGGTTTCCCCCCGCGCGGTACAAAGCTGACTTTCTGGCACTCGGAGATTTTCTCAATCACCAGCGAGCCAGCTTCGCCCTGAATTTCGCTCGGTAGTACGGAATCACTCACCTTAGAATGCTGCAGCGTCACGCTGAAATCGCCGTAATCAAGCACAACCAGGCCGTGCGCATCCACGCCGCTCTCCAGCAGGCTGGCCTGTGCCGTCACGCCGTGCGGCTCACCCCACAGCGCCACGGCAGAGGCGAGACAGTAAAAGCCGATGTCCATAATCGAGCCGTTAGAGAAGGCCGGATTAAAGGTATTCGGGTTTTCGCCGTCCAGATAACGCTGGTAGCGCGAGGAATACTGGCAGTAGTTAATAAAGGCTTTGCGTACTTTGCCAATTTTCGGCAAAGACTGCTGTAACAGCAGGAAATTGGGCAGGCTGGCGGTTTTAAACGCTTCGAAAAGCACCACCTGATTTTCCCGCGCCAGCGCAATGGCGGCTTCCACTTCCTGAATATTCGAGGCCAGCGGTTTTTCGCAGATCACATGTTTTTTGTGCGCAAGGAACAACAGCGTTTGCGGGGCGTGCAGCGAGTTCGGGCTGGCAATATAGACAGCGTCGATTGCGTCGCTTTGTGCCATCTCGTCAAGCGAGGTAAACAGATGCTCGACAGGATAATCACGGGCAAAGATTTGTGCCTGTTCAAGGCTGCGTGAATAGACGGCGGTGAGTTTGAATTTGCCGGTTTCATGGGCGGCGTCGACGAACTGGCGGGTGATCCAGTTCGTCCCAATGACTGCGAAACGTATCATAAACGTTTACGTACTCCGTAACGGGGAACCTTTTGTCACTGTAGCACGTGATTATTGCAAAACCAGTGCGCTACTGCGCATTACTCTTTAACGATAAATGCGTCAGCCATAAACGGGTGTCAAATTCCAGCTGGTGATACTGCGGCTCCATATGGCAGCACAGCGAATAGAAGGCTTTGTCATGCTCCTTTTCCTTCAGGTGCGCCAGTTCATGAACCACGATCATGCGCAAAAAGGCCTCCGGCGCGTTGCGGAAAACGGTCGCCACGCGGATCTCCGCTTTCGCTTTTAGCTTGCCTCCCTGCACGCGTGAGATGGCGGTATGCAGGCCCAGGGCATTTTTTAGCACGTGGATCTTGTTGTCATACATCACCTTATTGATCGGCGGTGCGCTGCGCAGATAACGATTTTTCATCTCCTGCGTGTACTGCCAGAGGGCTTTATCCGTCGCGAAATCGTGCGTGCCCGGATAACGCTTTTCCAGCACTGCGCCCAACTTTTGCTCGGCAATTAAGCTGCGAACCTGGGAAAGTAAGTTCTCCGGGTAGCCCTGGAGATAAGTAAGTTGGTTCATCAAAGCCCCAAATGATCAATAAAACGGGTATACTCACGCACCCTTTTCAGGGATAACGCCAAATTTTACCACTCAGGAGGGCCGATGAGCCACTTAGACAACGGTTTCCGTTCACTCAACCTTAAACGTTTCCCGGAGACGGACGACGTTAACCCACTGCAGGCGTGGGAAGCGGCGGATGAATATTTGCTGCAACAGTTGGATGACACAGAAATTAGCGGCCCGGTTCTGATCCTGAATGATAGTTTCGGTGCGCTGGCCTGTGTGCTGGCGGAACACACACCTTACAGCATCGGGGATTCGTATCTCAGTGAGTTGGCAACGCGTGAGAACCTGCGTCACAACGATATCGCCGAATCCAGCGTTAAGTTCCTCGACAGCACCGCTGACTATCCTCAGGCGCCGGGTGTCGTGTTGATAAAAATCCCGAAGACACTCGCACTGCTGGAACAGCAACTGCGCGCACTGCGTTTGGTTGTCACGCCTGAAACCCGCATCATTGCTGGCGCGAAAGCGCGTGATATTCACAATTCCACGCTGGAGTTGTTCGAGAAAGTGCTGGGGACAACCACGACGACGCTGGCCTGGAAAAAGGCGCGTCTGATTAACTGTACCTTTACGCAACCCGCGCTTGCCGAGGCATCTCAGACGTTAAGCTGGAAACTGGAAGGGACCGACTGGACGATTCACAACCATGCGAACGTCTTCTCTCGTACCGGCCTGGATATTGGCGCACGTTTCTTCATAGAACATCTGCCGCAAAATCTGGAAGGCGAAATCGTCGATCTGGGTTGCGGTAACGGCGTGATTGGCCTGACCCTGCTGGAGAAAAACCCGGAAGCCAGCGTCATCTTTGCCGATGAGTCGCCGATGGCCGTTGCCTCCAGCCGCCTGAACGTTGAAACCAATATGCCTGAGGCGCTGGACCGCTGCGAGTTTATGATCAATAACGCGCTGTCGGGTGTTGAGCCGTTTCGTTTCAATGCTGTGCTCTGTAACCCACCGTTCCATCAGCAACACGCCCTGACGGATAACGTTGCCTGGGAGATGTTCCACCACGCCCGCCGCTGCCTGAAAATCAACGGCGAGCTGTATATCGTGGCGAACCGTCATCTGGATTACTTCCACAAGCTGAAAAAGATCTTCGGGAATTGCACCACCGTTGCGACGAACAACAAGTTCGTGGTGCTTAAAGCGGTGAAACTGGGACGCCGTCGCTAAGCGTGCTATGCCTGGCGGCGCTGCGTTTGCACAGGCCTGCGGTTTTACAGGCCCGGGAAGCGCAGCGCCACCGGGCAGAAAATTCAAATCTCTAATGCCAGCTTTGTCCCCTGCGCAATGGCACGCCGCGCATCCAGCTCCATCGCCACATCACACCCGCCAATTAAATGTACCGTTTTGCCCGCCTCACGCAGCGGATCAACCAACTCCCGGCGCGGCTCCTGTCCGGCGCACAGAATAACGTTATCCACACGCAAGACCTGCGGCTCCCCGCCAATCAGCACATGTAAACCCTCGTCGTCGATCTTCTGGTAGCTGACTGCCGGGATCATTTTCACACCGCGCGAAAGCAGGGTGGCACGATGGATCCAGCCGGTGGTTTTGCCCAGTCCTTCACCCGGTTTACTGGCTTTGCGCTGAAGCATCACAATCTGGCGCGGGCTTTTTGGCAGTTGCGGCCCTTCCGGACGAAGCCCACCTGCTTGCGTCAGGCTGGTATCAATTCCCCATTCCACACAAAACTCGGCGATATTCTGGCTGGTGGCTTCGCCCGGCTGGCTTAAATACATCGCCGTATCAAAGCCAATTCCGCCGCAGCCAATAATGGCCACCTTTTCACCCACCGGCGTTTTGTCGCGCAATACGTCCAAATAACTCAATACCTTAGGATGATCGATGCCCTCGATCTCAGGCGTGCGCGGTGCGATCCCGGTGGCGACGATCGTTTCATCGAAATCGAAAAGCGCATCAGCCGCGACAAACTGATTTAGCCGCAGATCGACGTCCGTCAGGTCGATCATTCGGCGGTAGTAGCGCAGCGTCTCGTAAAATTCCTCTTTGCCGGGGATCTGTTTGGCAATATTAAACTGCCCGCCGATCTCTGCCGCCGCATCGAATAAGGTCACCTTGTGACCACGCGCTGCGGCATTGACGGCAAAGGCCAGGCCTGCCGGACCGGCACCAATCACCGCCAGGCGTTTAGGTGTTGTAGCCGGAACGATGGGCATTTTTGTTTCATGGCAGGCGCGGGGATTCACCAGGCACGAGGTGACCTTACCCACGAAGATCTGATCCAGGCAGGCCTGATTACAACCAATGCAGGTGTTGATCTCATCGGCGCGTCCGCTCTGCGCTTTGGAAAGCAATTCGGCATCCGCGAGGAACGGGCGGGCCATCGACACCATATCAGCATCGCCCTTTGCCAGCAGATCCTCAGCGACCTGCGGATCGTTAATCCGGTTTGTGGTCACCAGCGGGATCGAGACTTTGCCTTTGAGCTTGCGCGTCACCCAGCTAAACGCGGCGCGGGGAACGGCAGTGGCGATAGTGGGAATGCGCGCTTCATGCCAGCCAATGCCGGTGTTGATAAGCGTCGCGCCCGCAGCTTCCACGGCCTGTGCCAGCCTGATCGTCTCTTCAAATGTGCCGCCACCCTCCACCAGGTCAATCATCGACAGGCGAAACACGATGATAAAATCGGTGCCGACCCGCTCACGTACCGCGTGGACCACGTCGACGGCAAACCGCATCCGGCGGGTATAATCGCCGCCCCATTCGTCGTCGCGCTGATTGGTACGAGCGGCCAGAAATTCGTTTATCAGGTAGCCTTCAGAGCCCATGATCTCCACGCCGTCGTAACCGGCTTCCCGCGCCAGCGCCGCGCAGCGGGCGAAGTCATCAATTAACGCCAGAATCTGGTCATGGGTGAGCGCATGGGGTTTGAAAGGATTAATGGGGGCCTGAATCGAGGAAGGGGCCACCAGATTCGGTTGATAGCTATACCGTCCGGTATGCAGAATCTGCAGGGCAATTTTTCCGTCTTCCTTATGCACCGCGTCGGTCACCACCCGGTGATGCGGCAACTGGCTGGCATCATTCAGTACGGCGCCGCCCTGCATCGTCACGCCGCTTGTAGCCGGTGCCACGCCTCCCGTCACGATCAGCGCCACCCCGTGGCGGGCACGCTCAGCGTAAAAGGCCGCCAGACGCTCAGGCCCGTCGGGACGTTCCTCCAGACCAGTATGCATCGACCCCATTAAGACGCGATTTTTAAGCGTGGTAAATCCCAGATCGAGCGGGGCGAATAACGACGGATAGCGGCTCATAATCTCTTCCAATGTAAAATTATTGTTATGTGGTCGGATGAGTTACTAATTTAGCCAGTCGCGGGCAAAAGGGAAAAGGGGAGTGCAGTGATTGTGATGGGATTCAAAGATTGGGAGCCTGATGCCCTCACCCTAACCCTCTCCCACGGGAGAGGGGATGTTGGCGACCTCATCTCAAATCCTTAGACCTTATTCATGGAGAGGGGCGCGTTGAGGGCGCGCGCACCAGCCCTGGCGCCTGCCACATCGATGTCGTCAACCCGCTGTCCACCAGCCCAAGCTGATCGGCGTACACCGCCTGCCACTTCTGCATCATGCCGTCGTACAGGTCACGGTGTTCTGGATTGGGCGTAAATTCCCGGCTCCATTTCACCAGCCGCTCGCCTGTTCCGGCCATGTCGGCAAACAACCCTGCGCCGGAGCCTGCGGCAATCGCACAGCCCAGCGCGGTTGCCTCTTTCACTTCCGGCACGCGCACGGGCAGGCCGGTGACATCGCTTAAAATCTGGCTCCAGAGTGCGCCTTTGGCGCCGCCGCCCGCAAAGACCAGGCTCTCAAATTGCACGCCTGAGAAACGGGAAATTTGCATCAGATTGCACGCAGAGACAATTGCCGCATTCTCTTCAAGGGCGCGGAATAAGGTCGCTTTATTGCACTTTTCCGGGTCGATGGAGAGATTAATAAACGACGGGGCGGCGTGATACCACTGCTTGAAGTGCATCGCGTCGGAGAAAATAGGCATCACCCCGTGCGAGCCTGCCGGCACACGTCCTGCCATCTCTTCGAGCAGGGAGTAAGTGTCCATCCCCATTCGTTCGGCGATTAACTTCTCTTCGGCGCAGAACGCGTCGCGGAACCAGCGCATGGTAAGCCCGGTAAAGAAGCTGATCGACTCCGCCTGCGCCATGTCGGGGATCACATGCGGATTGACGCGAATGTTCATGTCGGGATCGGTCCGGACCTGCGGCAGGTTGACCACCTGCTGCCAGAAGGTCCCGCCCAGCACCGCCGTTTGTCCGGCGCGGACCACGCCTAATCCCAGACACCCCAACTGTACGTCACCACCGCCCATCACCACCGGCGTGCCCTCGCGCAGACCGCTTTGCTGCGCGGCTTGCCGGGTAATGGCGCCGAGTACGCTGCCGGTCTCTTTCACGGGGGAGAGAATATCGGCGCGCAGCCCGGCCATATCCAGCAGCGCCGGACGCCAGTCGCGACTAAAGAGATCCAGCATTCCGGTGGTGCCGGCGTTCGACGGATCAACGGCCAGTTCGCCGGAGAGCTTCGCCGCCAGCCAGTCGCTGATCATGGTGATGGTCGCCGCGTTGCGGTAGATGTCCGGACGATGGTGGGCCAGCCACAGCAGGCGCGGCATGGCGCTCAGGGCCAGCGTCTGGCCAGAGACCTCATACACCTCGGTTTCAAACCGGTTGTCGTGGATCTCCTTGAGTTCAGCCACCTCGCGGCTGGCGCGGGCGTCCACGTTGGCGCAGGCCCAGATGGCGTCACCGTTGCGGTCGTACAGCACGATCCCTTCCCGCATTGAGCAGCAGGCGACGGACTGAATATCCGCCCCGGTGAGGTGGGCGCGATCCAGCGCCTGATGTATACACTGACAGGCCAGCCGCCAGTTGGTATCCAGATCGAACTCCATTGAGCCGGGCACATTTTCCACGCTCAGATGCTTCCACTCGGCCTGGCCGACGGAAATTTGATTGCCGTGCAGGTCAAAAATCACGGCGCGAACGCTGCCTGTCCCTGCATCTAACGCTAAAAGGTAACTCATGAGCATGCCTCAAAGTTAGCGCGGGGGTAGGGGCTCTTAGTTCGCCAGAGCCAGCACCGCGCGGGCTGTCGTCTCTTCCGTCACCAGGCCATTAATACGGCGACCTTTCAGTGCGGCATATATTGCCTCTGCCTTCTCTTCTCCTCCGGCGACGCCAACGATGGTGGGCAACTGCGCCAGTTCATCGAGCGTAACGCCCAGTAACTCCTGATGGATGTCCAGTTCCTCAACCCGTTCACCTGCGGCATTGAGGAAATAGCCGAGAATATCGCCCACGGCACCTTTTCGCGCATACATGAGCTGTTCACCTTCGCTGATGTAGCCCGAACGCAGGATGGTGGCATCCCGATGCTGGTTTACTGCGCCAATCCCGACGACGGCCACATCGGCGGCGGTCGCGGCGAGGATCACGTCCCGCACGCTGGTTTCACGACGCAGGATCCCGGCGACTTCCGCCGATGACACGCGCAGCGGCGCGGGGATCATGCTGACGCGACACGCCGCATCCAGTTGACCGATACCGGTCATATAGGGACCGACACCGCCGGACAGGGTGACCAGACGTACCTGTTGAGAGCTGATAAAACCGCTTAAATGCTGTAAACAGCTCATGGTGGTTTCACCAAATCCCACCGCCAGCAGCTGGCCCGGCTCCAGAACGCCCATCAGCGACTGCGCGGCACCAATGCCCAGCCGGACGTTCATCGGCGGCGTATTCAGCGCGGGCAGGACGCGGGCCAGCTTCAGCCCAAACCGTTGCTGTATCTCGGTCTCCAGCGCCAGACACCCCTCATAGCGGGAATTGATCTGTACGCGAATCACGCCGGACTGTCGGCCTTTCTCCAGTAAACGGGAGATCTTCAGGCGCGGCAGCCCCAGGCGCTCGCCAATGTCGTTCTGGGTCAGGCCATCGTGGTAATAGCACCACGCGACGCGAGCGACCAGCTCCTCTTCCGCCAGCGCCAGCCCGGCAAACCGTCCTTCTTCAGCAATGCGTTTATCGCTCATTTTTGAACTCTTATAAAAATTTAGAATATATGTTCGTGATGGCGCGAAGGGAAACTGTGAGCCACGCGACAAAACGGATCATTTAAATTCTTTTGGTTATATCTGGATCTTAATCGATAAAATTGTGATCCCTGCACGGTTGTAAATATAGTTCACCGTCTACGCTTTTGAACATTATTAAATCTAAAAATCATTTGTTCAATAGCGGAGCGATGATGAATGTACTGATTGAGGCGTGCGGTATCCATAAAGCGTTTTCCGGGGTGCCGGTTCTTAAAGGCATTGATTTCACGCTGCTTTCCGGCCAGGTGCATGCCCTGATGGGCGGGAACGGGGCGGGTAAATCGACGCTTATGAAAATCATCGCCGGAGTTGAGACGCCTGATAAGGGTGAACTTTGTGTAGCTGGAAAGCCATTTGCGCGCCTTAAGCCCGGCCAGGCTCATCAGCTTGGTATTTATCTGGTGCCGCAGGAGTCTCTGTTATTTCCCAATCTGACCGTACGCGAAAATATTCTGTTTCGCCTGCCGCGGGATAAGGATCTGCATCAACGGCTCAATGACAAACTCCAGCAGTTACAGTGCCAGCTTAATCTGGATGCTGCCGCCAGTACGCTTGAAGTGGCGGATCAACAGATGGTGGAGATCCTTCGCGGTTTAATGCGCAATGCGACGATCCTGATCCTGGATGAACCGACCGCATCACTCACTCCCGGCGAAACCGATCGACTCTTCCGCCAGATCCGCGCCTTGCAGGCGCTGGGGGTGGGTATTGTTTTTATCTCCCATAAACTGCCGGAAATCCGCCAGCTGGCCAGCCATGTGTCGGTGATGCGTGACGGTGCCATCGTCCTTAGCGGGGAAACGGCCCGCTTCGATGACGCGGCGTTGATTGCGGCAATGACGCCCGTAAGCCGTGAGCAGGGGCTCAGCGATTCACAAAAGCTGTGGCTGGCGCTGCCCGGTAATCGCCGGACGCAGGCGCAGGATTTTCCGGTTCTGCGGGTTGAGGATCTGACCGGTGAAGGCTTTATCGATCTGAATATGACGATCCACGCGGGGGAGATCGTCGGGCTGGCCGGGCTGGTGGGATCCGGGCGCACCGAGTTTGCCGAGACCCTCTACGGGCTGCGTCCGGTGCGCGGGGGGCGGATCTGGCTGGAAAATCAGGAGATCGGTGGCGAAACGGTGCAGACCCGGCTGGAAAAAGGGCTGGTGTATCTGCCGGAGGACCGACAGGTCTCCGGGCTGTTTCTCGATGCGCCCGTCCGCTGGAACACCGTCGCGCTCAACGAGCCTTCCCTCTGGCAACAGCCACAGCGCGAAGCCGCAGTCGTGGAGCGTTATCACCGGGCGTTAGGGATCAAACTGACCCATCCTGACCAGATCGTCCGCACGCTTTCCGGTGGCAATCAGCAGAAGGTCCTGCTGGCGCGCTGCCTGGAGGCGAACCCATTGCTGCTGATTGTGGATGAGCCGACGCGGGGCGTGGATGTCTCCGCCCGGGCTGATATCTATCAGTTGATCAAAAGTGTGGCCGCCCAGAATGTGGCCGTGCTGATGATCTCAAGCGATCTTGATGAATTTCCGGGGCTGGTCGATCGCGTGCTGGTGATGCATCAGGGCGTACTGAGCGGTGAGCTGCCAGGGCAGGCGGTGAGCCTGGATCGCATGATGGCTCTGGCCTTTGGAGGGCAGGCATGAAAACGCTACTTAAAAACCGTGAACTGAGCGCTTTTCTCGCCATTCTGGCGCTGTTTGGCGTGTTGATTGCGCTCAACCCAGGTTATCTCAGTTTTCAGACGCTGGGGATGATCTTCGCCAGTTCGCAAATCCTGATCCTGCTGGCGCTGGGCGCAACGCTGGTGATGCTGACCCGTAATATCGACGTTTCCGTTGGGTCCACCGTCGGGCTTTGCGCCATTGCAGTCGGCGTGGCGCTGAATAATGGCTACAGTCTGCCGGTTGCGATGCTCTTCGCGCTGACCATCGGCGCGCTGGCGGGGGCATTTAACGGTCTGCTGGTGGTGGGGCTGCGTATTCCGGCGATTGTTGCCACGCTCGGCACGCTCGGACTGTATCGCGGCGGAATGCTGTTATGGACCGGCGGAAAATGGATCGAAGGGCTGCCACCGTCGCTGAAAACGCTGTCTGAACCTGTGTTTATCGGTGTTTCACCGCTCGGTTTTCTGGTGCTGATCCTTGCGGGCGTGAGCGCCTGGATTTTCTCGCGCACCGCCTTTGGCCGCGATTTTTATGCCGTTGGGGATAATCTTGCTGCCGCCCGACAGCTGGGCGTAGCCGTAAACCGCACGCGAATGGTCGCCTTTACCCTGAATGGCATGCTGGCGGCCTGTGCAGGGATCGTCTTCGCCTCGCAGATTGGCTTTGTACCCAACCAGACCGGCAGCGGGCTGGAGATGAAAGCCATCGCCGCCTGCGTGCTGGGCGGCATTTCTCTGCTGGGCGGAACCGGAACGCTGATTGGCGCGTTTCTTGGCGCCTTCTTCCTGACGCAAATTGATACCGTACTGGTGCTGTTCCGCCTGCCCGCCTGGTGGAACGACTTTATTGCCGGACTGGTGCTGCTGGGCGTGCTGGTGCTGGACGGGCGTTTGCGCCAGGCGTTGACGCGTCATCAGCGGGCACTGAAATACAGCCGTTTCCAGCCGGGAAACAGAGGGGGAAAGCACGTTACCCCGTTTCCAAAACGCAAAAAAGAGGTGGCGTAAATGAAGATTAACTGGGCATTCACGCTGCTGATATTACTGGTGCTGGAAATCCTGCTGTTTGGCCTGCTCAATCCTCGCATGCTGGATATCAACATGCTGCTTTTTAGCACCAGTGATTTTATCTGCATTGGCATTGTGGCGCTGCCGCTGACGCTGGTGATTATCAGCGGCGGGATCGATATTTCGCTGGGTTCGACCATCGGCCTGTGCGCCATTGCGCTGGGGGTGATGATGCAGGCGGGCTGGCCGATGGCGCTGGCGATACCTCTAACGCTGCTGCTCGGCCTGCTGTGCGGTCTCTTTAACGCCGCGCTGATCCACTACACCGGTATCAGCCCGCTGGTGATCACCCTCGGCACGCTTTATCTCTATGGCGGCGGGGCGCTGCTGCTCTCCGGTATGGCGGGGGCGACCGGTTACGAAGGTATCGGCGGCTTCCCGGACAGCTTTACCGCGTTCGCTAATCTCACGCTCTTCGGTTTGCCGATCCCGCTGGTGCTGTTTGCGGTGATTACTCTCTTCTTCTGGCTGATAACCCATCGTGGGCGTTTTGGTCGCCATCTCTTCCTGATGGGGCAAAACCCGCGCGCGGCGCGCTACGCGGCGCTGTCGGTTAATGGCATGCCTTACGCGCTGTATGGGCTGGTCGGTGTGGCGTCGGCGATTGCGGCGCTGGTGATGGTCTCCTATTTCGGGTCGGCGCGTTCTGATTTGGGTCGCGATCTCTTAATGCCCGCGCTGACCGCTGCCGTACTGGGCGGGGCCAATATCTATGGCGGCTCGGGCTCCGTACTGGGTACAGCACTGGCGGCGCTGCTGGTGGGGTATCTGCAACAGGGTTTACAGATGGTCGGCATCCCTAACCAGGTGTCGAGCGCGCTCTCAGGGGCGCTGCTGGTGGTAGTGGTGATGGGACGTTCGCTGAGCTTGCACCGAGAATGGGTGCGTACTTTCTTCACAAAACATACCCGGAGCTTAAGATGAAAATAAAACTGATAGTCATGTGTCTGGCGCTCAGCGTGGCGGCAGCACAGGCCGCCGATCGCATCGCGTTTATCCCGAAACTGGTGGGCGTGGGCTTTTTCACCAGCGGCGGCAACGGCGCGAAAGAGGCGGGGAAAGACCTGGGCGTTGATGTGACTTACGATGGCCCGACCGAGCCTAGCGTCTCCGGGCAGGTTCAGCTTATCAATAACTTCGTCAACCAGGGCTATAACGCCATTATCGTCTCGGCGGTATCGCCTGACGGGCTGTGCCCGGCGCTCAAGCGGGCAATGCAGCGCGGCGTGAAGGTGCTGACCTGGGACTCTGATACCAAACCCGAATGTCGCAGTATTTACATTAATCAGGGCACGCCAGAGCAACTCGGCGGCCTGCTGGTGGACATGGCCGGAAAACAGGTCACCAAACCCAATGCCAAAGTGGCGTTCTTCTACTCAAGCCCCACCGTCACCGACCAGAACCAGTGGGTGAAAGAGGCCAAGGCCAAAATCGAGAAAGATCATCCGCAGTGGCAGGTTGTCACCACGCAGTTTGGCTATAACGACGCCACCAAATCGCTGCAAACCGCTGAAGGGATCTTAAAAGCCTATCCGGATCTGGATGCGATCATCGCCCCGGATGCCAATGCGTTGCCGGCAGCAGCCCAGGCGGCGGAAAACCTGAAACGAGAAGGGGTGGCGATTGTCGGCTTCAGCACGCCTAACGTGATGCGGCCCTACGTGGAGCGCGGCACGGTAAAAGCCTTCGGCCTGTGGGATGTGGTGCAACAGGGCAAAATTGCGGTCAATGTCGCCGATCGTTTATTGAAAAAAGGCGATCTTAACGTTGGCGACAGCGTGGACGTGAAAGATATCGGTACGCTGAAGGTCGAGCCGAACAGCGTGCAGGGTTACCAGTATGAAGCGAAGGGCAACGGTATTGTATTACTGCCGGAGCGTGTGGTGTTCACCAAAGAGAACATCGGTAAATACGATTTCTGACGGGGGAGAAAATGGCTGATTTAGACGACATCAAAGACGGCAAAGATTTTGGCATTGGCACACCGCAGGTAAACACACCCTATACCCTGAAGGGGTGCGGCGCGCTGGACTGGGGAATGCAGTCCAGGCTGGCGCGTATCTTCAATCCCAAAAGCAACCGCACGGTCATGCTGGCCTTTGACCATGGTTACTTTCAGGGCCCGACCACCGGGCTTGAACGCATCGATCTGTCGATCGCCCCGCTGTTTGCCGAAACCGACGTGCTGATGTGCACCCGCGGGATCCTGCGCAGCCAGGTACCGCCTGCGACCAATAAGCCGGTGGTGCTGCGCGCCTCCGGGGGTAACTCGATTCTGGGCGAGCTGTCGAACGAGTGCGTGGCAGTGGCGATGGAAGATGCGCTGCGCCTGAACGTCTGTGCCGTGGCGGCGCAGGTCTACATTGGCAGCGAGTTTGAACACCAGTCGATCAACAACATTATCAAGCTGGTGGATGCGGGAAATCGTTACGGGATCCCGACGCTTGCCGTCACCGGTGTGGGCAAAGAGATGGCGCGTGATGCCCGTTATTTCTCGCTGGCCAGCCGCATTGCCGCAGAGATGGGCGCGCAGTTCGTGAAAACTTACTTTGTGGAAGAGGGATTCGAAAAAGTCACCGCCAGTTGTCCGGTGCCGATTGTCATCGCCGGGGGGAAAAAGCTGCCAGAGCTTGAGGCGCTGGAAATGTGCTTCCGCGCGATAGATCAAGGGGCATCAGGCGTGGATATGGGGCGTAATATCTTCCAGTCCAGTGCCCCGCTCGCCATGCTCAAAGCAGTGAAAAAAGTGGTCCATGAGAACCTGAGCGCCCGCGAGGCGTACCAGTTCTGGCAGGACGAAAAACAGGGAGAAGCAAAATGAACGTGACGTTGGTGGAAATCAATATCAAACCTGAGCGCGTGGACGAGTTTCTGGAGGTGTTTCGCGCTAACCACGAAGGGGCCATTCAGGAGCCGGGAAATCTGCGTTTTGACGTACTCCAGGACCCACGGGTGAAAACCCGCTTCTTTATCTACGAAGCCTATAAAGACGAAGAGGCGGTGCTGGCACACAAGCAAACCCCGCACTATCTGGCCTGCGTGGACAAGCTTGAGGACCTGATGTCAGAGCCGCGCAAAAAACGCAGTTTTGTCGGGTTGTTGCCGGAGTAACAGACCGCCGGGACGCGCTGACGCGAACCCGGCGACGATCAGGCGAGGGCCAGATCTGCCAGGACCGCCGCCAGCGTTTCGCGCGGTTTCCCGCTCAGCGATGCAAGCGGGAACGGCAGCGCAGGCGCGGCCACTTTCCCCGTCATTTCTGCGGCTGCGGCCATCACCCGCAAACTGCCGTACTGGCGGAACAGCGCCCACAGCGGCGCCAGCCGGTCAGAGGGGGCGGTGTCTTTGGCTCGGGCAATCGCCAGCGCCGTCTGCGGATACAGCCCTGCGATAACCGAATACCAGACATCAAACCCGGTCTGCAGGGCGGACGCCGCCCGCCAGTCGCCACTGATGCCCAGGGTGACGTTTTCAGGAAGTTGGGTGCGCATGTGAGCGATATCGTCTGGTATGCGCCCGAGCTTGACGGAGTTAACGTTGGGTAGCGCCGCCACGGCATACAGCAACTCGTCATTAAACTCGAACCCGGTGGTGGCCGGGTTGTCGTAAATGCACAGCGGAACAGAGATCCGGTGGGTCACCGTCTCATACAGGCTAAACACTTCCTCTGCCGTCAGGCGCTGGTACGACACGGGGGCCAGTAACACCCCGCGAACGCCGGCGCTTTGCGCGTCGTCCGCCAGCCGAAGAATATCGTCGAGGCGAAGCGCGCCGATACTCACGCTCACCGGGATGGTGTCGGCATGCGCCACGGCGCAGCGGGTGATATGCGTGCGCTCTTCGGGCGTCAGATACGCGTAACTGCCCGTCGAACCGAGGATCCCCAGCGAATCGACACCGGCATCCACCAGCGGGCGCAGCAACTGTACAAACGCCTGCTCATCAAATTTCCCCTCTCGTAGTGGCGTCAGAGGGAAGGCGCTTAACCCGTGAAACATCCGCTTGTCCTTTTAGAGTTCAATTAGTTGAAGGTGAGCAGTGGATCCCGGCATCAGTTGCTGCAGATTGCGGACCAACTCATCGCCAGCCTCCTGCAACGCCGATAACGGCATCGACGGCAGGCTTTCCAGAATAAACCACATGCGTTGCGCCTGGCTATCTAGACGCGTACGCACGCCCTGGCGCCAGTTCCAGCGACGGCAGGTGACGCCGATATCATCGCGCCAGATAACTTCGCCCGCATCCGGGTATTCGATAACCGGCTGGCCTACTTTCAGGGTATCAAACGGTTCATGACCTTCGGCAAGGGTCAGACGCGGTGCGCCTGAATATGCGGCAAGGTTCTCACCTCCGACGGGAATGGCGAAACGGATGCTGATGGCATTGTAAATATCCACCACCGGATCGAGAGGAGGCAGCGAACCCTCTTTCATTACCCGTTTACGCAGGGCCGATGCCGAGCAGGGCGTGCGCTTTGGTTTTGCGCCGAAGGCTTTAAAAATGTCATCCCAGGCGCTGAGGTGCGCTTCAGCCCAGGCGACATCATCTTTGAGGACCTGCTGACAGGCCTGTGCCAGCGCTGCGGGGGCAACGTCAGGGTGGGCAATGGGAGCGGCTTCAACCAGAATGCTCAGCGCCCGAAAGCCAGGCGCAATGGCGGCAAGACGGAAGTCTATTGACGGCGTAACGAGAGACATAAATAATCCTGTATTGACTGTTTTAGACTATGGTAGTGACTAATGACTGATAAAGTCAATATAATGACCGATTCGGGCGCTGATGTGACACAGGTCAGTCTGGCTGTTGCCCGCCGTATTCACACCTGGCGCAAAGAGAAAAAATTGTCTCTGGACGAGTTGTCACGCCGCGCCAGCGTCAGCAAAGGCATGCTGGTAGAGATAGAAAAAGGGGCGGCGAATCCGAGCATCGCCATATTGTGCAAACTGGCCGCCGCGCTCGGCGTCTCGGTGGCGGATATCGTCAACGTCTCCAGCGAACCGCGGGTTCACATTATTGAAGAAGAGGCTATTCCGGTTCTGTGGCAGGGCGCACAGGGTGGGCGTGCCAGGCTACTGGCGGGTTCAGCCGGTCCGGACATGATTGAATTGTGGTCCTGGGAGATGCAACCTGGCGAGCAATTTACCTCACCGGGACACCCGGCAGGCACGTTCGAGCTGCTGCATGTGAACGACGGGGTATTAACGCTCACAGTGGATAACACGGCGACACAGGTTGGTGCCGGTGCGTCTGCGGTAGCGAAAACCGACGCGCCGCACGGGTATGCTAACGAGGGAGAGCAATTACTGCGGTTTACGATGACGGTTGCAGAGTTTCATCGCTAAACTCCCCCTCCCGTCGGAGGGGGAGGCGTATCACGCTTCTTCCACACTCACCCGCATGGCGGCCAGCGCCTTGCGGGCCGCTTTCAGCACCAGCTCGCACTGTTCAATGGTCAGCGTCAGCGGGGGCTCAATACGGATCGTTTTGGAATTATTCAGCGTTCCGGCCACCAATACGCGCTGGCGGAACATTTCGCTCGCAAAGGTATAACCGGTTTCGTTATCGACAAACTCAATTGCCATTAACATCCCTTTGCCACGCGCATCCTGCACCAGATCCGGGTATTCACGGCCTAATTGCAGGAAGCCATCCAGCAGAATATCGCCTTTCTGCTCTGCCTGAGCAGGCAGATTCTGTTCCAGCAGAACGTTGATGGTGGCCAGCGCGGCGGCGCAGGAGAGCGGGTTGCCACCAAAGGTGGTGGTATGCAGGAAGGGGTTATCAAACAGCACCGAGAAGACCTCTTCGGTCGCTACCGTCGCCCCAATCGGCATCACCCCGCCGCCGAGCGCTTTAGCAAGGCAGAGGATGTCGGGTTGCACATTCTCGTGTTCGCAGGCAAACATTTTGCCCGTGCGTCCCATACCGGTTTGCACTTCATCCAGGATCAGCAACGCGCCGAACTCATCGCACAGCTGGCGAACCGCTGGCAAATAGCCCGGCGGTGGCAGGATCACGCCGCCTTCGCCCTGGATAGGCTCCAGAATCACCGCCGCCACATCATCACCGGTTTTCCGGCAGTCAGTGAGCATGGTCCGCATTGCCGTAATATCGCCAAACGCCACATGACGAAAGCCCGGCAGCAGCGGCATAAAGGGTTTGCGGAAGGTTGATTTGGCGGTGGCTGACAAAGCGCCGAGTGATTTCCCATGGAAAGCGCCGGTGGTGGCAATAAAGGTTAACTTTCCGCGCGGCGACTGGTAAGCCTTGGCGAGCTTAAGCGCCGCTTCCACCGATTCAGTGCCGCTGTTGCTAAAGAAGCTGTATTTCAGTTTGCCAGGGGTTAACGCGGCCAGCGTTTTCGCGAGCATTGCGCGAAGCGGGTCGAGCAATTCCTGACTGTGAAGCGGTTGTTTTGCGAGTTGATTCTGTACGGCGGAAACCACAACTGGATTACGGTGCCCCACGTTGAAAATGCCAAAACCCCCGAGGCAATCTATAAATTCCTGTCCCTGGGTGTCGACAAGCGTATTCAGACTGCCCGCTTGCCACTCTACGGCTCCGTAATCCCCGCCAGCGGTAACAGATTTTCGATACTCTAAAAATCCCGGATTCACATGTTCTTTGAAGTAATCAATCACCTCTCGGTTAAGTTGTTTCATCTCCTCATGATCAAGCGTTCGCTTTTCAATGAGATTCAGTGCGTGCGCGGTGCAGGCAAGAGCCGAGGCGCTGGAAGGTAACCTGTTCAAAATAAGCTCCGGAGGATCGCGTATCACATGATACTGCGTTAAGTATTGCAGGGATTACGCCACTTCCGGGGACATAACGAAAATCGGGATAAACGCCAGGTGAAAATAATATTGTGTAATATTTAATCATGCAGAAGGTGGGGGCATCTGGTGTCCCGCTGGGCTTTGATGAAGGGAGAGCCCCCCTTTTCAGGGCAACTGCACCAGGCGGGTGCACGCCGAAGGATGTAGTGGACATTAACTTATCGTACTTTGTGGGTAATTTCTTTATGAAAGTATTCAAAATCAATCAATTAAAAAAGCATACAAAAAGTGCGGTTTAGCGTGGATTTGCGATCTCGATCGGTTTTAACAACTAAAGATAAATTATTTACCGCCGAAAAGAGATTAATCCACAAAATTAACAATCGAATAACCTGCAAGGGATGCCCATCATGTCCTCTCAACCCTACGTCACCCAGAATGAATATCCGCTGAACGACGACACCACGTTAATGTCCACCACCGATCTGCACAGTCATATGACCCATACCAATGACACCTTTGTGCAGGTGAGCGGCTATCAGCTTCATGAATTGCTGGGACAACCTCACAATCTTGTCCGCCATCCGGATATGCCGAAAGCCGCGTTTGCGGATATGTGGTACACGCTCAAACAGGGTGAGCCGTGGAGCGGTATTGTCAAAAATCGCCGTAAAAATGGTGACCACTACTGGGTGCGGGCGAATGCGGTGCCGATGGTGCGCGGTGGCGAGGTGACGGGCTATATGTCGATTCGCACGCGCGCCACGAGAGAAGAGATAGCTGCGGTTGAACCGCTCTATAAAGCCCTCAACGAAGGCCGTTGCAGCAAGCGAATCGACAAAGGGCTAGTGGTGCGCAAAGGCTGGCTGGGTAAATTACCCGCTATGCCGCTGCGCTGGCGCGTGCGCTGCGTGATGGCAGGCTTGTTTGCCGTACTGGCTGCCACGCTGGTTGCCAGCCATGCCGGAGTGCTGGCCTTAGCCGCCAGTGCGTTGGTGATAATGGTAGGCACGATGGTGTTTGAGCAGCAAATCGTGCGTCCTGTGGAGAATGTGGCCCGTCAGGCGCTGAAAGTGGCGACGGGCGAGCGCAACAGCGTGGAGCATCTCAACCGCAGCGATGAGCTGGGGCTCACCCTGCGGGCGGTGGGCCAGCTGGGGTTAATGTGTCGCTGGCTGATTAATGATGTTTCAAGTCAGGTGGTGAGCGTGCGCGACGGCAGCGATCGTCTGGCAAAAGGCAACGACGATTTAAACGATCGTACCCGACAGACGGTCGCCAACGTCCAGCAGACGGTGACAACGATGAACCAGATGGCGGCATCGGTTCAGAGCAACTCTGAAACCGCGGCGGCGGCGGATAAACTTTCCATGGCGGCCAGCGGTGCGGCAACGCAGGGCGGGAATGCGATGCAAACCGTGGTGAAGACAATGGATGAAATCGCCGACAGTACCCAGCGCATCGGTTCCATTACCAAACTGATTAATGATATCGCTTTCCAGACCAATATTCTGGCGCTGAATGCGGCGGTAGAAGCGGCGCGGGCCGGCGAGCAGGGGAAAGGCTTCGCGGTGGTTGCAGGCGAAGTGCGACACCTGGCCAGCCGGAGCGCCAATGCGGCGAATGATATTCGTAAGCTGATTGATGCCAGTGCGAATAAAGTGCAATCGGGAGCCGATCAGGTTCATGCCGCAGGGCGGACGATGGACGACATTGTGACGCAGGTGCAAAACGTCACCAGCCTGATTGCGCAAATCAGCCACTCGACGTCTGAGCAGGCAACGGGTCTTAACGATCTCACCCGTGCCGTTGCTGAGCTGGATGGCATTACGCAGAAAAATGCCGATCTGGTCGAAGAGAGTGCGCGCGTATCGGCAATGGTGAAGCATCGTGCGGGTCGCCTGGAAGATGCGGTTACCGTGCTCCATTAAACTCACCCTGTTCCAGTAAAGCCGTTTATTTCGTCAGAAATAAGCGGCTTTTTTGTTCGCTGCAAATGTCATTATTTATGAAGTTTATTGTTAAATTTATATTAAATAACTAAATAATACAGCGAAGTTATTTATCTCCCTTAAAACCATTTTTCAAAGACGTTATTTTAAATTGCATTAATCTGTGAGTCATATAACGATCAATTGACCAGTATTAATAGCCTGCACCTATCCATGTTGATGGTTATGAAATATAAAAACGATCAAAGTCATAAAGTTAGCGGAGATGTGACCGATAAAAAGGATCGTTGAGGAATAATCACATTGATGGAGTATATATGTTCTTACGTAACGTTAAGATCGGCACAAAATTATTTCTGGCTTTCGGCTTCTTTATTGTCTTAATGATCGTGAGTGCCAGCCTGTCGCTGATGAGTCTGAATCGAGCCAATAACGGGATGCAATCTATTATCTCCACTGTCTATCCCACAACGGTCAAAGCTAATCAGCTCATCGATAATTTTCAGGAATTTGTTAGCACTCAACAGCTCATGCTGTTGGATGACAAAGGTACCTATGCGGGGGAGTCACAACAGCGACTGAAGGCCATCAGTGGGCAAATCACCCTCATTCTTAATGATCTGAATGCTGCCCTGAAGGATGCAGAATCCCAACGCATTCTGGCGGGCATTGGCGAAGTGCGCCAGCAGTACCTTGACTCCCGTTATCGCATTTTACAGGCGGTACAAAACAACGATCGTGCCGGGGCGATTGAGGAGATGATGACTCACACCATCAACCTGCAGCATGCCTACAAAACAAAAGTGCAGGAGCTGATCGCAGTACAAAATAACGAGATGAAAAGCGCCGGTAAACAGGTCGAAGGTGACTTCACCACTAACCGTCTGATGCTTCTCGGGCTCACGCTGATAAGCGTTATCGCCGGTAGCGCGATGGGCTGGTTTATCGTGCGATCAATCACCCGCCCGCTCGGCGAGGCGGTCACGTTTGCAGAGGCGATTGCCGAAGGGGATTTAACCCGCACCATTTCTGCGCGCTCCGGCGATGAAGCGGGCCAGTTGCTGCATGCTCTGATGGAGATGAAAACCCGGCTTCTGGCAATCGTTCAACAGGTGCAAACCGGTTCAGAGAATATCTCCAGCGCGGCGGCGCAGATTGTGGCAGGCAACCAGGATCTGGCAGCACGTACCGAAGAGCAGGCCAGCTCTGTTGAGCAGACGGCTGCGTCGATGGAGCAAATCACCGCCACGGTGAAAAACACCGCGGCTCATACCGGCGAGGCAACGAACCTTTCCGCAGATGCCGCGACCGTGGTGAAAAACAACGGCGAGATGATGAAGCAGGTTACGCAAAAAATGCGCCTGATTAACGACACCTCCAACCGGATGTCTGACATTATCAACCTGATTGATGCCATTGCGTTTCAGACCAACATTCTGGCGCTGAATGCGGCTGTCGAAGCAGCGCGTGCGGGTGAGCATGGACGTGGTTTTGCGGTTGTGGCCGGAGAAGTGCGTCAACTGGCGCAAAAAAGTGCGTCATCGGCGAGTGAAATTCGCCAGCTTATCGAAAGCTCGACCAGCCAGACCCAGGACGGCATGAATCTGGTGGAAAAGGCCAGTAGCCTGATTAATGGCATGGTCGGTAACGTGGAAGGGATGGATATGATCCTGCGCGAAATCCGCCAGGCCAGCCACGAGCAGACCGAAGGTATCTCGCAGATCAACAGCGCTATTGGCCTGATTGACTCCACCACGCAACAAAACTCCGCGCTGGTGGAAGAGTCTGTTGCGGCGGCGGCGTCCCTGAACGATCAGGCCCTGCACCTGAAAGAGCTGGTGAAAGTATTCCGCGTGCGCGAGGAGGCGCTGGCTTAATCCAGCTGCGTAATATCCAGCGATGCACGGTCAATAATTCCGATAATCTGTTTAAGCTGTGCATCGCTCAGCCCTTCCTGGTTCACTTTCAGATCCAGTACCGCTTTGAAATTATCTAATGCCCGCTTCATCTGCGGGTTTTTCCGCAACTGAAAACCCACGCAGCGCGCTTTCACGCGTTCCTGAATGTGCTCCAGATGTTCCTGGTTTTCATCCAGCCATTGCTGTCCGGCGACGGTGATAGCAATCTTCTTCCGCCCATTTTCCTCTTCGGAAATGGTAATAAAGGCCTGATCCTGCAAGAAATCAAGGGTAGGGTAAATGACACCCGGGCTTGGGGTGTAATTGCCCTGCGTCAGGGTTTCGATCTCCTTGATAAGCTCATAGCCGTGGCTCGCATTGCGGGTCAGGATCTCCAGAATCACCAGGCGTAACTCCCCGTGCCCGAAGAAGCGCTGACGACGACTGCCGCCGCCATGATGCTCGCCACCGCGTTCGTGATGTTCGCCACCGCGTCCGTGGTGGTGGTGACCGCGCTCAAAACCGTCGTGTGAGTGTCGCATGTTGTTTCTCCTTAATTTGATATATCTAATTTATATCTAAAATTAAAAAATGTGCAACGGTCATGAAGGTTAATCTTGTAAATTGTTAATTATAATGAATTTAAAGTTTTTTATCGTTCTATGTTTTATGCCCCGTCTCCTATATCAAAAAAATTCTTGCAATATCGGTGGATAGCAATCATTATCATTTGAGCAAAATTTAGATATATCGTAATCACATTCACGAAGGCAATGACATGACATCTACCCGCTATCCACAACGTGTTCGCAATGAACTGCGCTTTCGCGAGCTGACCGTGCTTCGCGTCGAGCGCGTGAGCGCTGGTTTTCAGCGTATTGTCCTGGGCGGCGAAGCACTGGAAGGCTTTAGCTCAAAAGGATTTGATGACCATAGCAAAGTATTCTTCCCGGCCCCCGGCACGGCCTTTGTGCCACCGGTGATAACGGAAGAAGGCATCGACTGGGGTGAGGGCGTGCGCCCGCAGGCGCGCGACTATACGCCGCTGTACGACGAGGCACGCCATGAGCTGATGCTCGATTTCTTTGTGCACGACGGTGGTATCGCAAGCGACTGGGCCGTGCAGGCAAAAGAGGGTGATACGCTCACTATCGGAGGACCACGCGGTTCGCTGGTGGTACCGGAGGATTATGCCTGGCAACTCTACGTGTGCGATGAGTCCGGTATGCCGGCGCTGCGTCGTCGGCTCGACGCCATTGCCCGATTGCCGGTTCGCCCGGAGATTCATGCCGTGGTCACCGTTGGGGATGCCGCTTATCAGGCGTATCTGGCCGATCTTGATTTCAACATCACCTGGATACCCGGGCATGACGAACAGGCCATCGCCGGTCATCTGGCCTCGCTGACGGTGCCAGAGAGTGATTATTTCATCTGGCTGACCGGGGAAGGAAAAGTGGTGAAACGGCTGAGCCGCCAGTTCGATACTGACGCGATTGATCAGCAGCTGGTGCGTGCCAGCGCCTACTGGCACGCTAAATAGTTACGCGGCAGTATCCAGCTGCGCCTCGTTCACCTGGTGTTCAAGCGAGGCGCGCACGTCGTGCAACGCTTTCTCCTGCTGAGCAAAATAGCTTTCCATATTGCTCAGTGAGGAGACAAGAAGCCACGACTCTTCTTTTTCCAGCTCTGCCAGTTCGTTGACCAGCGTGTCGATTTGTTCGCGCACCTGCGTCATTTTTTTACGGATGCGCTCCAGATCGTTCAACCTGTCGCTGGCCATTAAGGGCTCGAATCCTTGTTGCAGGCGAGCCACCAAAGAACGAATCGCTTTTACATCACCGCGTTGCTTAGCCTGATTGAGCTGAACCATCATGGCATTGGCCTCTTCTTTCAGATCGTCAGCGACCAGATCCGGGTGACAGAGTTTGCTTGCCTGTCGCCAGAGCCGTTTCAGCTCGTTTTGATCTTCTTCTGAAAGATCTTTGCCTTTACGCAGACGTATTTCAGCATCGTGGTGCTGCTCACGATACTTTTCGTACTCTTCGTTCGCCTCATCCCGCGCCTGTCGCGCCGGTTCTTCTTCGCGCGTCAGGCCAGTTTCCAGCTCCTGTGCTTCGTTCAGCAGGTTGGCAATCAGATCGCTTTGCTGCTGTAAATGCTTACGCGTTTCGCTGGCCTGTACCGAATCGGCGGGCAGATCGCGCCAGCGCTGGGTGAGCGTCACCAGCACCTCTACCGCCTGCGCCATATAGTGCTGACAGCGGCGATAATCCTCTTGTCTGCGACGAAACTCCGCCTGCTGGCGGCGCAGATTAAGTTCCGCGAGGGTTTTTCGCAGCGACAGGATCTGCTGCATCAGCGGGCCGAGGCGTGAGAAATAGAGATCGTTGAATTCATCCAGCTGCTGCACGCGAGCATTTCGGCGATCGATAAGGTCGCGCAGGCGCTCTTCCAGCGCTTTCAGTTCCAGCTTGCTGGCGGCCACCTGCGGATCGCGCCACGGGGTGATAGCCCGTTGGCTCTGCAACCATTGCGTTATCGCCGCCATCGCCACGGTATAGTTTTTATTTTCAAGCGCGGAGACGATTGCCTGTAGCTCTTCGTCAAACGCTTCACTTTTCAGCCGTGCCAGTTGGCTCAGGATGATGTCATCATCTTCCAGCTCGATGGCATTTTTAATGATTTCTAGCCGTTTGATCGGTGTGCTCATGATGCCTTTCGCTTTGGCGCTTAAGTATTTGAGTTAAGGTTAGTTGTGGTCACAGCTACAGGAAATAATACACACGGATGATGATCGGCGCGACGGGGGATTTCTTTAGTTTTTATGGTTTGTGAGGGGGAGGGGGAGTGGTGCCTCACATACTGCAAGCAGGCTCGCAGATGGGGATATCGCAAAACAGAGGATCCGTTTGGCTGCGAGTCCTGTTTGACAGTATGACAGGCAATAAAAAGCCACCTGAGAAGGTGGCTAAAATTTGGTGGCCCCTGCTGGACTTGAACCAGCGACCAGGGGGTTATGAGTCCAATTTCGAAGCGATGTAAATCAGTAACTTACTGATTTTAATGTTTTTTTCTAGGTCGGATAGTGATGAAAAGTGGCGCATAGCGTTGCGCTCTGCTGCCACTTTATGGGGCGTATTCGGGGACATATTTCAAATTAAAAAAATCAGGCTTATTCAGATAATTTATTTTTTATGAAATCGACAAGATAACTTACAGTGTCGGGGCACATCATCGCAAGGTTTATGCAACATCTATCGAGCATTTCAGATTCATTAACACCAAGTAATAGCGCAGCTTCGTAAAATTCTTTATGTTTTTCTGAGCCTGTACCACGATTTAGTGCAGCAGTAGTAACATCAGGTTCCCCGTTCACCAGTATTGAAAGATTATCTACATATTCTAAATTTTTACTTATAATCCATTTTTCAGGCCACTCATCGCCGGGCATGTAGGCTATATTCTCTGAAAACCATTTCGTGAACTCTTCGTGGTTCTTTTCTAACATAGAATGAGCGCATTTTAGGTTGTCTTTATACAATCTTCTTTGGTCACCATCAAAAATCGTTATTACTTTATTTTTTTTGCCCCTTTGGAAAATAGCAGCCATTTGACGTGCCAATGAGCTGGCTGAGCCAATTATTTCAATTTGCAATCTTGAGCGGATATTGCTTGGAAGAACGCTTGATAACAGCTTTGCTGCAACTACATCCTCAACAAATACATCAAGTTCTTGAGAGTTTTCCGAGCTTAATTTTCCAAAGGCATATTCAGGAGATATTTCAGTATTAATTATGGTTTTAGTGTTTATACTTTCTATGTAAACTCTGGCATCATCAGGGATACATCCGAAAATTATTTCCGAGTGAGTGGTAAATATAATTTGCAACTTTCTTTTATGAGACGCCGACTTTAATTTTTCAATAAGCTTAACCTGTGCTTCCGCATGAAGGCCTAACTCGATCTCATCAACAATGATTAATGCTCCAGGCTCGACTGAGTATAATATTGAGAATATTTCGAAGAGCGCATTCTCTCCCGCTCCCATGTTAAATCCAGATATTGTTTTACCTTCATGTGTGACAATTGGTAACCTATATCTTGAGTGTGAAACAAATTTAAAATCATCATATTTTTTGTTGAGTATATAACCTACATTTTCTCTTATTTCATTTTCACAACCTAACTCATGGCCATTAAATATAAATAACTTGGCATAGCTCTTGGATTGGCTTTTTTCACTGTGAGGAACTATTCGTTCAATTCCCAAGAAGATTACCTGACGTTCCACTCTCTTATCGTAATTATTCCATTTACCTCCTTTCTTTTTAAACCGCAGTTGCCTGCCAATCCCTTTCCCTGAGGGAATTGTCTTAGACGGTTTCCAATGGTTGTGGGCAATATAATATCCTATTGCTATTCCTTCTTGAGGCACTTCGTCAGAATGCTGAATGAAAAAATCCGCAAAAGTATAATAAGGTTTTCTCTTTCCAGACATAATATGCTTATCTTCAGCGCTATGATAAGCACAAGCAATCATAGCTAATAAAGTTGATTTTCCAGAGCCATTTCTTCCAGCTATCGCTAGCAATGGATAATCTATTTTAATTTCAAATGAAGATAAGGAGCGTAGCCTTCCTTGTTCGAGAGCTACTTTTCTTAAAAGCGCGTGCTCTAGTGAATTTGAAAACCATTTCCTTAAACTTAAGTCAGTTTGACTTTCTCTATACTTCATTTTTACCTCAATTTAACTTTATAAGTTTTTACTCGAAGTTATTGAATAGGGATTATGTGTAAAAATGCTAAAAACTTTTAGCTTCATTATTAACCCAGCCTATCAAGAGGGTTAAGCAACATAGCTTCTGATAAATGATCTGGTGCAAAGTGTGCATACCTGATTGTCACTTTGATTTATGTGTGGCCAAGTATACGTTGAAGCACTAGTATGATGCCACCGTTCATCATGAAACGAGACGTGAAGGTATGGCGCAAAACATGCGTAAGCTGACCAACTGATTTCTCAATGCCTGCACATAGCATAGCTTTTCTAAAATCTGAATAGCATGGTTTAAAAAACAACTGCGCCTTCCTGCTTGATGGCAGCTCAACCTGAAATTTTTCAGATATCGGCACCGCTCGGTTTTTCTTGCCTTTAGTTTTAACGTAGATGATCTGATCTGTACGGATTTGGTTTCCTTTCAAGCCTTCGGCCTCACTCCATCGTGCTCCGGTTGCTAGGAAGATCTTCACAATGGTAGTGAGGTCTTTGGAGCGGCTGTTCTCACATTCGGAGAGGAGGTCTCTAATTTCCTCAATGGTGAGATATGCCATCTCTGATTCACTAATTTTAAATTCGAGTACGTTCTCAAACGGATTTGGAGCCATCCATTCGTCCAACCTGCGCTGTTCGTTAAACATCGTCCTGAAACACGCCAGCTCTAAATTCACCGTGTGCGGCGTAACCGTCTTCACTCGACTGGAGCGGGTGATTTTCCCGCTTAACCGTTGCTCACGATATGACACGAAAATCTTCGCTTTGAATTCGGTAGCCAGGGAGCTCATAGCAAGACAGGCAAATTCCATCGCACCCTTGCGTTTCATTCCGTCAGACAGAGTCACGCCATGAGCGTTGAACAATGTCTCAACGAGATCAGTGACTCATCGCCTGTCTACCTTCTCGCCCAACCAGGGTTTATCTTGCGCTTGTTCTTTTAGGTGCCGTTCAAATGCGAGTGCTTCTCCCTTTATGGCAAATTGGCGGCGTACCCGCCGCCCGTCCCTGCCATTTGGGAAGACCTTAGTCTGCCATTTTCCATTGCTTAATATATTTACTGCCATGGCTTAGCCTTGTTGTGTTGCACGCATTAGGCTCTGCCAGTGTTCCTCGCTAAGGATTTTTAGAGCCGCGCCTTTGTTGTCTCGATAATCGATGGCCTGCTCAATTTTCCTGCCGAAACTCTGAAATTTCCAATCCTTCGAGCTGAGCGCTCCAATGATGAGATAGTCTAAATCTTGGGTTATTCGATCGGATATTGTACATCCGAGTTTTACTAAATCTGCTTCACATTGACGGCGTGAACCGCAAAGGAACTTACCTGTCAGGCACACTTTACTATCTTTCGGATAAAACTGGCCGATGATATCTACGGGGGATGTTGTTGAGTATCCATCCACAATACCCTCTGAAATATTGGAGCCGGTGAATGCAGTAATTTCCTCCAAAAGCGATGCTCTCTCATCCTCAGTAATAACGCCATCAGATAGGATTGACTGAACCAGCGAGTATAAATGATTACCAGGATAATTACTTTTGAGTGCGGCATTTGTGGACAGGAACCAGTTCAGATAACTGATCTCTTCGTCACTCAGATGATAATCGGATGCCATCCCTTTACATAAACCTTCCAGCAGATGCTTGTCTGAATCAGTCGAATAAAGGTCAATATTTGGCGTATCCATTAAACCGTGTTGTATTTCGGGTAATAATTCTTTTAATTCATCCAACTCGCTTTGTTCCACAATGCCGTCAGAAAGGATGTCAGATATTTTTTCTCTTATACAATTTACATAGTAGTTCTGTGAGAGAACCTCTGATTCCAGCAGCCACGTATCAAGAAAAATCATTTCCTTCTCGCTGATTTTTCCATCGCAGATCATTCCCTCAATAATATTAATGAGATTAGCAATTGCTTTGTCTCTATTTTGTGAGTAATTAAATGCGCTGAACTGACTCATATTTAATCTCCTTATTCTATAAACTCAGTTATACTAATTGCTTTGCTCAAAATTTTAATATCGTCTGCTTGGCATTCAAATGATGATGGCCCGCTTTCGACCCTAAATCTTCCACCGATTAAACGATATAACTCCCTGATGCTTACCAGGTTATCAATCTCAACCACCCATTTACCATCGTTGATTATATTAAATGCTCTTTCTATGACCAACACCGATTGGTCGTTTTTGATAAAAAATACATCGCTAACATGATCTGGGACCAATTTAGTGCTTATAAACATCTCAATTGGGTTTTTAAATTTCCCATTTTGAATGCTTGTTAGCTCAAATCGAGATTGTTGTGATGCGTCCAGTGAAGCGAACATAGACCCTTTGCCTGTCAGCAGCCACTCAAGTTTCTCACCTATTTCAAGATTATAGATAACAACCCAATCATTGGGCATGGTATCCCTTAAGTATCTGTTAGCTAAGGTGCTTTGTGATACACCAAGATGATTGCAAAGAGAGATTTTTGTACTGAATCCATAAGCCTCCATTATGCGATCAATGGTCTCTTTGCCACTCTTGTTACTCTCGATGACAAAGCGTGACTCTTTGGTTGATTCACTAATGGAGATTTGTTGATTGCTGGTATTCTCTAAATGAGATACTGGTATCTTGGTTGTTGGTGTGTTGTCTAGCGCTCAAGAATAGCAAATAGTAAAGGTTTTGTTTCAAACCGTGAGATAGTGCACCATGAATCGCAATTTTTCAATTCGACCAAGCATCAATCTTGAGGTTTCTGAGCCTTACATCATACTGGATGAGTTCTGCCGCCGTACTGGTTATAAGCCAAGCTATGCTCGCGAAATGATCCGTGAAAACCGCCTGCCAATCAGAAAGAAAGCGGGGGCTTATATCCTTTTCGAAATCAACATTTTGCTCTGGCGATGGAAGCAGCACAAGGCTGCGAAATCGCAATGCAAGCTTGATAGTTCCATTCTGAGATAAGAAAAGGAATTACGACATGTTTGATTATCGCGTTTCCTAGTAACCGCATTTTGAAGAAGCCTACCGCGCCTTTGCCTTAGGTCACAACATGGCAAAGCTGGCAGAGCGTGCAGAAATGAACGTTCAGACACTTCGCATCACATTGAACCCGGAACAGCGTCATCAGCTCACCGCACCGGAAACCTGGGTTGTCACTGATCTCACTCAGGAACTAACTCTGGTTGATAGCTTTCTGGCCTAGATTCATTATCTGCCCTGCGTCCCATTAAATGAAGTGGCAAGCATTTCTGCTTCCTTCCGGTTCATTTCAAGTCATGAGGGTCTGAAGGGGCTACTGGTCCTGCCTGAAATGAGCCAAGACCAGGTAAAACGAGTATCTACGTTTGTTGCGGCACCCATGAGCATGTGTCTGGATGCCGCCTGCAGAGATCTGTTCGCCACGGACGGTGTGAAACCCGAAGAAATCCGGCAGTCGTGGGAAAGGGGGGCCGCAGAGGCAATGTGGCTGGATGTGATCCCGCCAGCGTTTCAACAGCTACGCTGAAAGCCAATGCCTTATGATCGCATTCCGGGATCGCTCGCGCGTATACTTTGCGCAGACTGGTGGTATCGCAAATTGTGGCAGATGCGCTGCTAATGGCGAGAGAAACAGCTGTGCGCGGTTTGCCTGGTCAGCCCGAAAACCTCCCCATATGTCAGCTATGAAACTGTGATCCATAAGCGCGAGCACCTGCACAGCAACCCACAACGGGTAATAATTTTTTAAACGATGATCCGCCATTTTGAATGAGTTTCTTGAAGTAAAGCCCGCTGCAATGGCGGGCTAGTGCCCATCTATTTTATTGTTTAAGAGGTTTATTCATCGCTTAAATCCATAGCCATATTTTGTGCGGCATCTGCGGCATCCTGCGCAGCATCGGCGGCATCTTCCCGGTCCCATGACTCCATCATATTACTGTTTGTAGGGTTCTGAGCCGCTCTCATTTCTGCATCCCATGCAGCATTATCCGCCGCGTCTGCCTGCCTTTGCTGAGCCTCTGCCATTTGCTGTGCGTCTATTGCCGCTTGCTCCCGGTCAGCAAATACAGCTGGGGATGCCGAAATAGACAGCGCCGCCGCAAATAGCATTAACGTTATTTTATTCATTCCATACTCCTAAAATTTAAAGGCAAAGATGGTAGCCTGATGAAGCCGTTTGTTTAACTGGTCTTAAGGTTCTTTCAGTTCCTGTAGAGCCTTATTCGCTGCATTCCCGATCTTTTCACAGAGCATTTTATTTCCGCCTGCGCATTTTTCCTTTGCATTATCCCTGATTAACTCCAGGTATTCGCCATTCGTGGTTGTGTCGATGTGTCCAATAATCCACGATTCAAACGCCTTATTACGGCTGGTAAATGCGCTTAGCTGGCTGGTGGTGCTCCATTCCCCCGCCAGCAGCCTGACAACCGCAGCGGAAACACCTTCCGCCATAGAGCCGCTATCGCACTGTTTGTAATTTTCGAAGAATGATTTTACGTTCTGCCAGTTCTTGAATGATGCTATTTCCGTGTCTGCGGCGTCCATTTCTTCCACCGTTGAACAATCAGCGGCATGTACGCCACCAGCCACCAAGAAAAAAGCGATGTATAGTAATTTTTTCCTCATATCAGGCCCATCCCAGGCGGGATAAAAATCAGTTCATATTGTTGGGTGGCGCTTATGGCTGCGCATCCGCTGTTATTACTCACTGTGATAGTTGAAAGAGAAGATGTTGCCATATTCTCTTTTATTTTTTTCATTGCCTCATCGCTTGTGCGTATGCATCCCATTGTTGGATGTTCAGGCCCCGGCTTATAACGATTGCTGGCCTGTCCTGAGTGGACCCCTACACCAAGATGTCCCGGATAACTAAAACGGATAATACCGTAAGAGCCGTATGATCCATCCGCATTATCGCCGGGGTGCAAGTGGGGTTTGGATTTGTCCTGAATCTGATATGTTCCGTTTTCTACATGCTTGAATGTTGCCCTGCGATCCACGTTATTGTAAGCAGTCCATGTGCCGATAACTGATCCATCATTACCCAGCAATGAAAGCGTATGCTCGCAGCCATCGAAAGCAAGCTTAGACATAAAACCTCCTACGCCGTCTTTCTTTCATTCCACGAATCGGAATGAATTAAATTACCATCGACATAGCGCCAGGTTATTTTCTCGTATCTTAATTCAACCATCTCCATGTGATTAAGGTGTTGGCTATGCGGGTCTTTGCAGTTTGCCATTACTGGTGTGACTGAAACGACCCTTACGCCCTCCAGAAGCATATTAAAATATTCAACCTCCTGCCCTGCATCGTTAATCCTATACCACTTCAATTCAGCAGATTTTAAGACCTGACCAGTAGATACAGCCTTGTACAGATAGGTGGAAGAACTGTCGAACTCCTTTCCGATGGTAAAGGCCCCGTGTACTCGCGTCGCCGTCTGCTTCCCCGTGTTGCCGTCTACCGGGATATGCAGGCCATGAGTAAAACTCAAAACCTCAATGCTTCCTTCACGATCCGCAACGTCAGAAGAACCCCTGATTAACGCGCCGCCGTCATCCTTTAAAAATAAATGCGCTGGTATAGCCATTCCAGTTAACTCCATTTAGTTGAGAAATTAACCAGACATTACAGCTACTAAATTTGTATAAATGTAATTTTTTATATCACTATTGTTACCTCTATTTATCAGCGTGATTAATCAACTGAAATCATTCTTTTGGTGGATTATTTCGCTTATTTCATGATGCTGGTCATACAGGCTAATTAATATTGCAATAAATGCAATGATTGGTATGGATGTTGCGCTAATTGCAAATAATATTATCACTACGAATAAATATATCGAGGTGTTTATGATTTCAAACGCAAAGCCAGTATTACTTAGCGCAGAACAGATGGAAGCCATTATGAGTATCCCTCAGGCAACCCACGCGCGCCGCTGCGTTTTTGTGTCATTATAAAATACATTGACTATGTAAAATGACACATCAGCGGGATAAAACGATTATGCGCATTTATGCTTACCTCAGAGCCAGCACTAAAAGCAGGACGCCACCAGGGCAACGGCTGCACTTGAACAGTTCGCGAAAGAAAAAGGCCTGACAATTTCGGCGCGGTTCACTGAAAACGAAAGCGGGGCAAGCCTCAAACGCCCGGAGCTTTTCCGGCTGCTCGAAGTTGCTCAGGCGGGTGATGTTCTGCTGGTGGAGCAGGTGGACCGCCTCAGCCGTCTGAATGCTGACGACTGGCAGACCCTGCGGGGGTAATCACAAGCAAGGGTGTAAGAGTGGTTGCCCTGGATTTACCCACCAGCCATACGTTATTGCAGACGGGCGACGAGTTCACCAGTCGTATGATGGACGCGATAAACGGCATGATGCTGGATATGCTGGCAGCAATTGCCCGTAAGGACTACACGGACCGCCGCCGCCGTCAGGCTGAGGGTATCGAAAAAGCGCGATCTGGTGGGCTGTATAAAGGTAAGCAGGTTAACAAAGACCTTCACGCCAGAGTGTCCGCGCTGCTGGGCCTGCATTCTCAACGCGATATCGCGCGGATTGTGGGTTGCTCGCTGGGAACGGTGAAGAATGTCGTTAAGGCGCAGAAAGAATTACAGGAATGAGCCTCAGAAAAAGCGTGAGATTCGTGTTGTTGCGCTTTGTCTGGCAGATTGCGGCATCACAGCGGGAAAAAACACTCTTTATCTTTTTAAGGAAAGATGTCCACCATTCTGAATGGCTGGTGGACATCTTGCACATCACAAGGTGATCCGGTTCTCTCTCATAAAATCTTCAGCACTCATTCCGATAGATTCCGCGATCTCCTGGTAATACTCCTGAAGCAAAGCCTTTTTGGTCTGCATGTCCGCCGTCATCATTTCAATAACAGTGACGGTGGTATCACCGGGCAGGGTGTTGAGGTACCGACCAAAAGCCAGGTTGGTTTGTTCATTGATAAATTGGTTTCTTTCAAGTCCTGACGCCGCCGCCTCGTGATCAGCTTCTCTTTCAATCTCTCTGATTCGCGCCGGATTTGCCTCCACAAACAAGCGCCTCAGTTCTGCATAGCAATCCTGTCGTGTTTTCATTGTGTGTCCTCTGAAAATAAAATGATTACGTTAAGCCAGAGGTAAAGCAATCGTAGGGTGAAATAATTATTTCTGAGTCACTATCTTACCCTTACTGCGGTATCCCCGAAGTATCCCCGGAAAAAAACAAAGGGCCAGCGCATTTAGCGCCAGCCCTTGCTGTGTCTGGTGGCCCCTGCTGGACTTGAACCAGCGACCAAGCGATTATGAGTCGCCTGCTCTAACCACTGAGCTAAGGGGCCGTGGCGGTGAATTATAGAGTAACTCCCCTCAGCAATCCAGCCATTCGCACCTGCCTGCTGTTTTTATAAACAATGCATAATCAATCCTTTATACTTGTATCACGATGTATTGATCGGGAGTAAAGATGATCAACGATATTTTGGCCCCAGGACTGCGGGTCGTGTTTTGCGGAATCAACCCAGGCAAGTCCTCGGCACATACGGGTTTTCACTTCGCACATCCGGGAAATCGCTTCTGGAAAGTGATTCATCAGGCGGGGTTTACCGACAGATTACTGAAGCCGGAAGAAGAGCAACATCTTCTGGATACGCGCTGTGGGATCACGATGCTGGTTGAGCGACCAACGGTGCAGGCGAGCGAGGTGAATCTGCACGAGCTGCGCAGCGGCGGACGCGAGCTGGTTAAGAAAATAGAGGATTATCAGCCTGCTGCGCTGGCGATCCTGGGAAAGCAGGCCTACGAGCAGGCGTTTAGCCAGCGCGGAGCACAGTGGGGCAAACAAAGTATTTCCATTGGCGTGACCCAGGTCTGGGTATTACCGAATCCGAGTGGGCTAAACAGGGCATCGCTGGAAAAACTGGTGGAAGCGTACCGGGAACTGGATGAAGCGCTTATTGTGCGAGGGCTGTAACAGCCGGAGCCTGAGGCTCCGGCTGCATGGTCAGAACTCGATACGTGCGCCCATGTTATAGCGGCGGCCTTCCAGCATAGCTGACTGGTTATAGATGGTGGTATAAATCGGGTTCACGTCAAACAGGTTATAAATACCTGCCATCAACGTGGTGTTCTTATTCAGATGATAACGCGCACCTAAATCGACCAGCGCATAGGCCTCGGTGGAACTCGATTTACCGATATCCGGTGAGTTACTGCGCCAGCTCGCTTTCGTCCACAGTTCCAGATCGTTTAACGCGTTCCAGGTCAGGGAGAGGTTAGCCATGCTGGTCGGGAAATCGTTCAGCGCATAACCTTTATACTGACCACTTTTTTGCTCGCTGTGGGTATAGGTGTAGTTCGCGTTCGCTTTTAAGGCGGTGTTCACCTGCCAGTCACCGTTCAGCTCCAGACCATAGATTTGCGCATCGCCGACGTTGAAATACTGCGAAACCTCTTCCGCTTCATACCCGTTGTAAACACATTTCTGCGTGGATGTGGCGGTACAGATGGTGTAATCACTGATTTTATCTTTAAATTTGGTAAAGAAGATCGTGGCATCCAGCGCCAGCGCGTCCTGCTGCCAGTAAACGCCCAGCTCGGTATTGACGCTCTGCTCCGGCTTCAGGTCGTTGTTGCCGATCCCGATATAAGAATAAGGATAGGAGCCATAGACGCTGGTGAAGCCTTCGTTATTCTCACGCAGATCCGGTTTTTTATAGCCTGCCGACACGCCGCCTTTCAGCGCCCAGTGTTCATCCAGCGTCCAGTTACCGTAAAGCTTCGGCGTGACGTGGTAGCCAAAATAGCTGTCGTGATCCAGACGTGCCGAGGTGGTAAGAGTAAAGTCCGGGACCATCATCCACGCATCTTCAGCGAAGAGCGCCCAGCCGTTGCGGGTGATTTTGCTGACCGGCTCCACGCCCGGTACGTCTTTATCGTCAATGCCGAAGGTGTCATCCAGCTCGTTACGGGTGACGTTAACGCCCAGCGTCAGCTTATGATCACCCAGCGTAAAGGTGTTCGCGCTATTGGCCTCATAGTTACGCTGCTTGATAAACTGCGAGCTCATGCCCGGTACGCGATATTCCGTTTTCGCGTTTTCATAGCTGATGAAGTTCTTCACCTCGAGCAGATCGTCACCGTACCAGGCGTGCTGAGACAGCGACGCGGCGTCGCGATCAAAGTCCCATTGCCAGGCTTTATCATTGTGCGATTTTACCTGATGTCCTTTTACGACGTTCAGATCCCACTGCTGGGTGTCGGTCGGCGACATATTAATGGTCGCATCCAGGTTGCCAGCCTGATGCTTCACAAAGCGCTGGTCATTCTGGCTGTCATCATCTCTGCGATCGAGATAATCCGCCGCCAGGCTGACGCCCAGTTTGCCCGGGATGACCGGCCCCATCAAAAAGGCGTTGGTCTGGTTGGTATTCCCGTATTCGCTCTTCTCCTGCAGGAAGTAGTTATCCTCCAGGACGCCGGTCCATTTATCGAGGTTATAGGCTTTTTTGGTGATGACGTTCACCACGCCGCCAATGGCGTCCGAGCCATAAAGCGAGGACATCGGGCCACGGATCACTTCGATGCGCTCAATGGCGGCAAGGGGCGGCATAAAGGCCGCTTCGGTGCCGATATGATGGCCATAGGGGCGGGATTCCCGGGTCGCCTGTTTAATCCCGTTAACCATATAGGCGGTATAGTTCGAATCCATGCCGCGCATCTGCACATCACCCGTGGCAAGGCTGCCGTGACCATTACCGACCAAAACGCCGGGCATTTCACGAAGGGCTTCGGTGACGTTCTGGTTCGAGCGGGTATTCATCTCCTTTTCGCCCATGACGGAGATGGTGGCAGGCGCTTCGCGGCGCTCCTGGCTGAAACCGGTGGCGGTGACCACCAGTTCATCTTCATTTACTGGAGTCGATTCCTCGGCAAAAACAGCCGCAGGAAGGGCAGAGAGGGCGAGCGAAATCGCCAGCGCCATGCGTGTCTGATTAATCACGACGCAATCCTCAGAAGTGGGTTAAATCGAGCTTGAGTACGTAGTCGGCCTGAGTGGCTTTTTCATCCTGCTTCACGCTGACGTAGAGCGTTTTGCTGTCCGGCGAAAGCACCATACTGTTTGGCATGGCCGCCGTTTTTACGCTGTGTTTCACGCGGTAGGTGCTGGCGTCAATAACGCTTATCTGACGGGCATTACGATGTGTCACGTAGACTTCGTTACGCGCCGGATTATAGAGTGCGGCGATGGCGTTAGGCGTCGGAATACGATGGATAAGCTTGCCGGAATCGAGCTGAACGACCAGCACATCGGCGGTATTCGTATCGGCGATGAACCCCACGTTTTTGGCCGGATTGAGCGCAATGTTCAGGAAGTAATGCTGAGGTTCGCCTGGATCGACTTTCACGCGGGAGCGTTCCTGAGACGTTTTGCCATCCAGCGTGATCAGTTCGCCTTTGCCGGTGACGGCATACACCTTGTCACTGGCTTCATCGATTGCGAAGCCGACCGGATCCATTTTAGTCAGGGTAAGCACACGCTGTTGTTTTTGCGTGTCGATCACCCAGAGTACGCCTTCACCTTCCCCGGCAATACCGGAGACGTAGAGGCGATGATGTTTTTTATCCAAAACCACTTCACGCACGTGGGCGCGGGTTGTGGCGTCCGCAAGCTGGATCGTCTTCACTTCTTTGTTCGTACGTGTATCCATCAGCGTGACCAAGCCATCCAGGGCATTGCCTAAATACAGCAGGTGGCCGGATGCATCCAGCGCGACGGAAAAGGGGCGACGTTGAGTGGCGATCCGTTCTTTGATATCGAGAGAGTCAGCGGCGAGAAGGAACACGTTGCCTGCTGTTTTATCTTTATCAAAAGAGGGGGCCGAGGCGGCATAGAGGGCGTTCTGCCCCGCATCAAATGCCAGTTCGTAAACCCCTGGGCCAAGTGGCTGTGACGGAAAACGTTCTTCAGTGAAGTCCTGAGCGGAAAGGGAAGCGGCGTTAAACAGCAGAGAAAGCGCGAGCGCACAGAGGGTTTTGTTCTGCAAAATGTTGATAGGCATGTAATTTTTCTTTACAGTTGTTTACGAAAAGAAAATGATAATGAAAATAACTATCATTTGCAATTGCATGTAATGGCGATGACCCCTACCAATTTTTGTCCTCTCTGCCGGTCAGGCAAAAAAAAAGCTCCCCGAGGGGAGCTTTTCATCTGCAGGACAGATTAATCGTCCAGGAAGCTACGCAGTACTTCAGAGCGGCTAGGGTGACGCAGTTTGCGCAGAGCCTTTGCTTCGATCTGACGAATACGTTCGCGGGTGACGTCGAACTGTTTACCCACTTCTTCCAGCGTGTGGTCGGTGTTCATATCGATACCGAAGCGCATACGCAGGACTTTTGCTTCACGGGCGGTCAGGCCTGCCAGAACGTCGTGCGTAGCGGCACGCAGGCTCTCGGTGGTCGCAGAGTCCAGCGGCAGCTCGAGGGTCGTATCCTCGATGAAATCACCCAGATGCGAATCTTCATCATCACCGATAGGTGTTTCCATGGAGATAGGCTCTTTGGCAATCTTCAGCACTTTACGGATCTTGTCTTCCGGCATCAGCATGCGTTCAGCCAGCTCTTCTGGCGTCGGCTCGCGGCCCATCTCTTGCAGCATCTGGCGGGAGATACGGTTGAGCTTGTTGATCGTCTCAATCATATGCACCGGGATACGGATGGTGCGTGCCTGATCCGCGATAGAGCGGGTAATCGCCTGACGGATCCACCAGGTTGCATAGGTGGAGAACTTGTAACCACGGCGGTATTCAAACTTATCAACCGCTTTCATCAGACCGATGTTGCCTTCCTGAATCAGATCCAGGAACTGCAGACCGCGGTTGGTGTATTTTTTCGCGATTGAGATAACCAGACGCAAGTTCGCTTCAACCATCTCTTTCTTCGCACGGCGGGCTTTCGCTTCACCGATAGACATACGACGGTTGATGTCCTTCACCTGCTCAATGGTCAGGCCGGTCTCTTCTTCGATCTGCTGCAGTTTAGACAGGCTGCGGTAGACATCTTCTTTCACGTCGTGGAGCTTTTCAGACCACGGCTTGTTCATGGCGATGGCGGCGTTGAACCAGGTTTCGCTGGTTTCGTTGCCGGTGAAGAGGGTGATGAAGTTCTTCTTCGGCATTTTGCACTGCTCAACGCACAGTTTCATGATAATGCGTTCCTGGGTGCGCACGCGATCCATCATGACGCGCATGCTGTTCACCAGGTAGTCGAACTGCTTCGGCACCAGACGGAACTGCTTAAATACTTCAGACAGCTTCAGGATCTGTTCCTGAGCGGCAGCATGGCTACGGCCTTTCGCTTTGATGGTGTCACGGGCCAGTTCGTACTGCGTACGCAGTTCGGCAAACTTCTCGCGAGCCAGCTCAGGGTCGATGCTGTTGTCATCATCGCTGCTGTCGTCGTCCTCTTCTTCTTCTTCGTCATCGTCCGCTATCTCTTCCTGAGACAGCTCAGAACCCACGTGAGTGGCGGTCGGTGCCAGGTCTTCTTCTGCGTTTGGATCGACAAAGCCGGTGATCAGATCGGACAGACGGGCTTCCTCAGCCTCGACGCGATCGTACTGTTCCAGCAGATAGGTGATTGCTTCAGGGTACTCAGCAACGGAACACTGAACCTGGTTGATGCCGTCTTCGATGCGTTTCGCGATGTCGATTTCGCCTTCGCGGGTCAGCAGTTCAACGGTACCCATTTCGCGCATGTACATACGAACCGGGTCAGTGGTTCGCCCGATTTCGGATTCCACACTGGAAAGCACCTGTGCGGCGGCTTCTTCAGCATCTTCGTCGGTGTTGTTGGAGTTTTCAGCCAGCAACAGATCATCGGCATCCGGTGCTTCTTCCATCACCTGAATACCCATGTCATTGATCATTTGGATGATGTCTTCGATTTGATCTGAATCGACGATATCTTCCGGCAGATGGTCATTGACCTCGGCATAGGTCAGATAGCCTTGCTCCTTACCGCGTTGGACAAGAAGTTTCAGCTGTGACTGCGGGTTTTGCTCCATAAGACGGTATCCACACTTATTTCGTTTGATTGGTGTCGGCGGTGCTGCTACCAACATTTAAAGCGAGGGCGTACTTATATTAGTGCCGCTGCCTCTCAGTGCGGCTGCCGGGGGCTTCCCGATCGATATTCGGCACTTAAGCCGTTAAATCTGTCATCCTTCACGTTGCCTCTGCGTTAGCTGCGTTCCCGAAATCGGGTCATGTACTGATGTACTCTCCACGGAATTCGTTCTTTTGCTGCTTTGAAGCAACGTAACTGATTTTGTCTCTCTATTTCTTCGCCAGTTCCTGGTTTAACATCCAGAGTTCCCGGCGTTCTTCGCTACTTAAACCATGTGTGCGCTCGCGGGCAATGAGCTCTTCCTGGCGCAATTCAAGCATCGAATCAAACATATGGTTGAGTGAGTCGGTGAACGTTTTTTCTGCGATATCCTTATCTGCTATATCGTCCCACATCGACAGTTTTTCAAGGGTTGCGGACGCTTTTGTTCCGCGATAATGCTCTAAAAGCTGACCGGTGGTCAGACCTGGCTGAGCCAGACAGGTGTCGACCAGTTCGGCGAATAAGCCAAGTCCTGGCAGTTTTTCGTGGTCCAGACCCGCCAGTGAAGGCACATTGGGTGCCAGTTCCGGATTCTGAACCAGCAGTCCTATCAGTATACGCATGGTTGTGCGTTTTAGCTGAGGCGCGGGGCGAACCGTTCCGTTTTCAGACAATTTCGGCATTAAACGTTCAAGCTGGCTGTCATCCAGAATGCCCAGCTTATTGCCCAGCTCCTGACGCAGATAAATGCGCAGCGTTTCGCCTGGCACCTGCGTAATCAGCGGCAGCGCCAGCGTGCTTAATTGCGCACGGCCATCTGGCGTACTCAAATCAACCTGCGGCATCAGGCTGTTAAACAAAAACGTGGAGAGCGGCTGTGCCTGCTCCATCCGCGCTTCAAACGCCGCTTTGCCCTCTTTACGCACCAGCGTATCCGGGTCTTCACCGTCGGGCAGGAACATAAAGCGTAGCTGCCGCCCGTCGGTCATGTAAGGGAGTGCCGTTTCCAGCGCTCGCCAGGCGGCATCGCGACCTGCGCGGTCACCGTCGTAACAACAAATAACGTTGTTCGTCGCACGGAACAGCAGCTGAATATGGTCGGCGGTGGTTGACGTGCCCAACGACGCAACGGCGTAGTTGATGTCATACTGCGCCAGCGCAACCACATCCATATAGCCTTCGACCACCAGCAGGCGCCTGGGTTCAGCATTATCCTGCATTGCTTCATAAAGACCGTACAGCTGGCGGCCCTTATGGAAAATATCGGTCTCCGGGGAGTTCAGGTATTTCGGCAGGGCATCGCCCAGTACGCGTCCACCAAAACCAATCACCCGTCCACGCTTGTCGCGAATGGGGAACATCACCCGTTCACGGAAGCGGTCGTAGCTTCGTCCCTGGTCATTGGTGACCAGCATGCCCGCATCGATAAGCGACTTACGATCTTCGCTATTGCCGCCAAAACGTTTTAACACGTTGTCCCAGCCGGGCGGGGCGTAACCAATAGCGAAACGCGCAATCACATCGTCACTCAGACCGCGCTGTGTCAGGTACTGACGCGCAGGCTCAGCAGCAGCGTGCTTAAGAGACTGTTGGTAAAACGAGTTCAGACCTTCCATCAGTTGATACAGCGTTTGCCGTTGATGGCGCTCGATCTGGCTTGGCCCACTGCCTGCTTCATACGGCACTTCAAGGTTATGCATCGCCGCCAGCTCTTCGACGGTTTCAACGAACTCGAGCTTGTCGTAGTTCATTAAAAAATCAACAGCATTCCCGTGAGCACCACAGCCGAAGCAATGGTAAAACTGCTTTTCACCGTTAACGGTGAAGGAGGGGGTTTTTTCGTTATGGAAAGGACAGCACGCATGGTAGTTCTTGCCCTGCTTTTTCAGCTTAACCCGCGCGTCGATAAGATCGACGATGTCGGTTCTGGCTAGCAGGTCATTGATGAATACGCGTGGGATTCGTCCGGCCATATGCCCCAAAAGTTTTTAGTAACTCATAAACGAAAACAAGCCGCGCATTCCTTTCGGAAGCACGGCCTTACGACTACAACTCTGTCTGTCAATTGAGGGCGGCTGCCCCCAACAGATTAGTACAGACGAGTACGGCGTGCGTTTTCGCGAGCCAGTTTCTTCGCGTGACGTTTCACAGCAGAAGCTTTAGCGCGCTTACGTTCAGTCGTTGGTTTTTCATAAAACTCACGACGACGAACTTCAGCCAGAACACCTGCTTTTTCGCATGAACGTTTGAAGCGACGCAGTGCTACGTCGAACGGCTCGTTTTCACGTACTTTAATTACCGGCATGTAACTCTCACCTTTGATAAATTCGGTTTGCCGCTGGCATCAACGCCAGCTTATTTCAAAATGGTGCGGAATTTTACTGCAAATGCTGCTGCTTTGTAAAGCACCGATGCGATTTTGAAAGGGACTTTTATAAGGGAGAAGAGTATACACGAGCCTTCTTCCTGGGGCGAACAAAGTTTTACATCAACCCGCATAGGCCCTACACTGCGCGGTACAGAAACGAGGTAAAACAAGTCATGCGTGTACTGGGTATTGAAACATCCTGCGATGAAACCGGCATCGCTATTTACGACGACGAAAAAGGGCTTCTGGCCAACCAATTGTATAGTCAGGTGAAATTGCACGCTGATTATGGCGGTGTGGTGCCTGAACTGGCTTCCCGTGACCATGTGCGTAAAACCGTTCCGCTGATTCAGGCGGCGCTGAAAGAGGCGGGTTTAAGCGCAAAAGAGATCGATGCGGTGGCCTATACGGCGGGCCCGGGTCTGGTCGGCGCGCTGCTGGTCGGCGCAACCGTTGGGCGTTCTCTGGCGTTTGCGTGGGACGTCCCGGCGATTCCGGTTCACCATATGGAAGGGCATCTTCTGGCACCAATGCTGGAAGAGAACCCGCCTGATTTTCCCTTTGTCGCCCTGCTGGTCTCCGGCGGTCATACCCAGCTGATTAGCGTGACCGGAATTGGTCAGTACGAATTGCTCGGCGAATCCATTGATGATGCGGCCGGTGAAGCCTTTGATAAAACGGCCAAATTGCTCGGGCTGGATTATCCCGGCGGCCCAATGCTCTCTAAGCTGGCGTCACAGGGCGTTGAGAAACGGTTTGTTTTCCCACGGCCAATGACCGATCGTCCGGGGCTGGATTTTAGCTTCTCAGGGCTAAAAACCTTCGCGGCAAACACCATCCGCAATAACGAAAACGACGATCAAACCCGTGCAGATATTGCTCGCGCATTTGAAGACGCCGTGGTTGATACGCTGATGATCAAGTGTAAACGCGCGCTGGATCAGACCGGATTTAAACGCCTGGTGATGGCGGGCGGCGTCAGCGCCAACCGTACGCTGCGTGCGAAGCTTGCCGAGATGATGCAAAAACGGCGTGGCGAGGTCTTCTACGCCCGTCCGGAATTTTGCACGGATAACGGGGCGATGATTGCTTATGCGGGCATGGTGCGTATCAAAGCGGGTGCAACGGCAGACCTGAGCGTGTCCGTGCGTCCGCGCTGGCCGCTGGCGGAGCTGCCTGAGGCATAACGTTTTCGCCAGGCACGGCGTATGCCGTGCCTGCGTTTTGCAGGTTCGCTACCGGGTGAGAACCCACTACACCTTCAACATCCCTTTCTCTTCCAGAAATGTAATAATCTTCGTCAGTCCGTCGCCCGTTTTCAGGTTGGTAAAGGTCCAGGGACGTTCGCCGCGCATGCGGTTGGTGTCGCGCTCCATGACCTCGAGAGAGGCCCCCACGTACGGCGCGAGGTCGGTCTTGTTGATCACCAGAAAATCGGATTTCGTGATCCCCGGTCCCCCTTTGCGCGGGATCTTTTCCCCTTCCGCCACGTCGATCACGTAGATCGTCAGATCCGCCAGCTCCGGGCTAAAAGTGGCGCTCAGATTATCACCGCCGCTTTCGACAAAAATCAGATCCAGATTACCGAATTTCTCGCTCAGTGCTTCCACGGCGGCGAGATTCATTGAGGCGTCTTCACGGATCGCCGTATGCGGGCATCCGCCGGTTTCAACACCGACGATGCGTTCTGGCTCAAGCGCGCCCGCTTCTGTCAGGATGCGCTGATCCTCTTTGGTGTAAATATCATTGGTCACCACCGCCAGATGGTAAGTGTCGCGCATCGCTTTGCAGAGCGCTTCCAGAAGTGCCGTTTTGCCCGAACCGACCGGGCCGCCCACGCCGACGCGCAGCGGGTGTTTGTAATCAGACATAGGGATCCTCATGAACGGAATAACCGTGAATATTGTGTTTCATGCCGGGCAGACGCGATGGCAGAAAGAGGCGTAGCGGCTCCTAACTGGTCATCCGGACGTAAAAATGCCGCTTCAAATCCGCGGGCAAAATGGTCGCTCAGGTCGATGATTAACTGCTGCGCCGCCTGCTGGCCAAAAGGCACCAGCTTAACGCCCGCCATCACCGCGCTTTCAATCCAGCTGTAGCCGAGACTCAGCGCCAGAGACTGAACGTCAATCTTCCAGCGCACACCGAGCCATGCCATACCGCACAGCTGGCTTTTGGCAAACAAGGGCAGCCAGTCGACGGGGCAATCCGGCTCCCAGCTTTTAATCAGACGGGTAAAGGCGGCGCCCCGGTTACGCTCCTCTTCGCGAAGCTCGTGCGTTTCACGACAGGCAAGAAGATACGCTGTCCAGCGCGCTGCGCTCGCCACATCATTCTGTTCGCAGGCATGGTACAAGCGGGAGAAGAGCGGCAAATCAACGCAGAAAAAGCTCTGCTCCATCTGCTGAATCTGCCAGCGTTTAAACGCCGCGGGCGTGGTTATCCATCCCGCTTCAACCGCCCACTCCAGCCCTTGGGACCAGGTAAAAGAGCCTACTGGCAGGCTGCTGCTGGAAAGCTGCATCAGGCGTAACTGTTGGCGGTTAGGCTCCATGCTGCCCTTAATGCGCGTGCGCGTGGGAATGACCATGGCTTTCACTGGCGTATGCCCCGGCCTCCGGTTCAAACGGCAGGTGGGCAAAGGTCACCTCCAGCCCGAACTGGCGCAGCATATCGTCAAGGACGTGGTCGTGGTGATAGCGTACTTCGCCGGGCATCACCTGGAGCGGCACGTGGCGATTACCCAGGTGGTAGCAGGCGCGGGCAAGCAGCCAGGGATCGGTGCAGCGGACAACGGACACGGATTCAGGGGCGGCGATCACTTCAACCACCTCACTGCCGTCTTCGGTTGCCAGCAGATCGCCCCCCCGGAGCAGCAGGCCACGGGGGAGCATCAGTCCGGCTTCGCGTCCATCGTTCAACGTGACTCTGGCACGGCTCTTAACGCGAATGTCGATGGGCAGCGTGACGCGGGCAGTTACGTCATGCGCATGGTCCAGCCGTTGGGTGAGGGTGATCATCATCGCTCCTTAAAAGAGGAAATAGCGTTGCGCCATCGGCAGAACGTCCGCCGGTTCGCTGGTTATCAATTCGCCGTCAATGCGGACCTCGTACGTCTGGGCATCAACGGTGATATTCGGCATCAGATCGTTGTGAATCATGTCGGTTTTCTTCACCGTCCGGCAGCCTTTCACCACGGCGATGGCGCTCTGCAGGTTAAGCCGCTGCGGGATACCTTCCGCCTCGGCGGCTTGTGAGATAAACGTCAGGCGTGTGGCGTGACGCGCAGCGCCAAGTGAGCCAAACATAGGACGATAGTGCACGGGTTGCGGCGTGGGTATCGAGGCATTGATATCCCCCATGGGAGCACAGGCGATCATCCCGCCTTTGACAATGGTGGCGGGTTTCACGCCAAAAAAGGCGGGTGACCAGACCACCAGATCGGCAAGTTTTCCCGCCTCGATCGATCCCACTTCGTGGGCAATGCCGTGCGTCAGTGCCGGATTGATGGTGTATTTGGCGACGTAACGTTTCACGCGGAAATTGTCGTTATCGCCTGACTCCTGGGCGAGCGCGCCGCGCTGGACTTTCATCCTGTGAGCCACCTGCCAGGTGCGGATGATCACTTCCCCCACGCGGCCCATCGCCTGAGAATCGGAAGAGGTGAGGGAGAATGCCCCGATATCGTGCAGGACATCCTCAGCAGCAATGGTTTCCCGACGAATACGCGATTCGGCAAAGGCGACATCCTCGGCAATATCCGGATCGAGGTGATGGCACACCATCAGCATATCGAGGTGCTCGTCGATGGTGTTCACCGTGTACGGCAGCGTCGGATTCGTGGAGGAGGGCAGAATATTGGGGTGTGCGCAGGCGGTAATGATATCCGGTGCGTGTCCGCCGCCAGCCCCTTCAGTATGAAAGGTATGAATCGTCCGCCCGCCGATGGCATTCAGCGTGTCCTCGACAAAACCCGCTTCGTTGAGCGTGTCGCTGTGGAGGGCGACCTGAATGTCCATCTCTTCAGCGACGTTCAACGAACAGTGGATGGTGGCCGGCGTCGACCCCCAGTCTTCATGAATTTTAAGCCCTATCGCACCAGCGGCGATTTGCTCGCGCAGGGCATCAGGATTTGCACTGTTCCCTTTACCGAGCAGCCCGATATTGACCGGCAAGGTATCCGCAGCCTGCAACATGCGTGCGATATACCAGGGACCTGGCGTGCAGGTTGTGGCATGAGTGCCTGCCGCCGGGCCTGTGCCGCCGCCTATCATCGTGGTGACGCCAGAGACTAACGCCTCTTCCGCCTGCTGCGGGCAGATCCAGTGAATGTGCGTATCGATCCCGCCTGCGGTGACGATCTTGCCTTCTGCCGCGATCACTTCGGTGCCCGCACCAACAGGGATCGTCACGCCGGGTTGAATATCCGGGTTGCCGGCTTTGCCGACGGCGAAGATCCTGCCCTCTTTCACGCCGATATCCGCTTTAACGATCCCCCAGTGATCGACGATCAGCGCATTGGTGAGTACCAGGTCCACGCAGTCCTGCGCAATCATTTGTCCCTGGCCCATCCCATCGCGGATCACTTTCCCGCCGCCGAACTTCACCTCTTCGCCGTAGACGGTGAGATCCTTTTCTACTTCGATCCACAGTTCGGTATCGGCCAGCCTGACTTTGTCACCGGTGGTCGGGCCAAACATATCGGCATAGGCCTGGCGTGACATCTCAGCCATTGTGATCCTCCAGAGCGCCCATGACATCGCCGCGAAAACCAAAAATGCGCTGCGCGCCGGCAACCTGTACCAGCGTCACTTCGCGCTTTTGCCCTGGCTCAAAGCGTACGGCGGTGCCTGCAGGAATATTGAGCCGGTAACCTTTTGCTGCCTGGCGATCGAACTTCAGCGCAGGGTTCACTTCATAAAAATGATAATGCGATCCTACCTGAATCGGTCTGTCGCCATGATTTTCGACCACGACGCGCAGCGTCTGACGATCGACATTAATGGCTATATGCCCGGGTTGGATCTGATATTCGCCTGGGATCATCGCGTCCGCCTATAGGATCGGGTTGTGAACGGTGACGAGCTTTGAACCGTCCGGAAAAGTCGCTTCTACCTGGATATCCGGGATCATCTCCGCTACCCCCTCCATGACCTGCGTACGGGTCAGGACGTGACGGCCCGCTTCCATCAGATGCGCCACGGTCTGCCCGTCACGCGCGCCTTCCATGATAAAGGCGCTGATCAACGCGACCGATTCCGGGTAGTTGAGCTTCACGCCGCGCGCAAGGCGACGTTCCGCCACCAGCGCGGCGGTAAAGAGCAACAATTTGTCTTTTTCTCTGGGCGTCAGTTCCATCGCATCTCTCTCAGGTCTGCCAGATTCTGGGCGAATAAGGCGTTTTATCGGTTAATAAAGGACGAAGGTCCTGCCAGATATCGCGCATCACCTGCTGGCAGATCAGGTTATCGTCAGACAGAAAACGGACGGAAAGCAGGTTTTCCGTCAGGGTAGCGCCCGCCATCTGTTCAAAAGGGCTGAGCCGCTGGCGCACCGCTTCAAGGTGATGCTCGCGAGCAGGATAGAACAACAGTGTGCCAATCCAGGGGTAATGCATGACAGGGTCAAGATGGCCTTCTGCCAGATGCTGGCGTTCGATGAGCAAGGGTTCGCCATCCAGCCAGACCTCAAGCCGACTCTCAAGGGTACCGTGGCTGAACGTTTCGTGAATGACCGGACGGCCAAGACAAAATAGCTCCCAGGCCATCAGCGTGCTGGCGCGATGCAGATGAAATACGGAACGCAGAGCGGCCTGTGCACCGGGAAAGAAAATGGTGTCCTGCGGCAGCCACTCCAGAACGGCCTCTTCCTCAAGGTAAAACTGCTGGTGCAAATGGGCCTGCGCGCCGCTGCTCCGGTAAAACTTGCTGGCACCGGGCATGGTCATCAACACGTGGCTTTTGGGCTCAAGACGAACGGTAATATCCAGCGTATCGCCCCCCACAATGCCCCCCGGGGGATGCAATAAATAGAGATGGCAAGTGCCCCCCTCAGGATAAAAAGGGCGCTGAACGGTCAGGGGGCCGACATGCTGTGCAGACTGCAGAAGCGTTTTATCTGCCGGGCAGGAGAAATGCAGTGCGAGCGACGCTTGCCAGCCAGTGGTCTGCTTTTTTGCTGGTGTGCCTGGCACAATATCGCTCCTGTTGACCCCTACCCGAATATGCCGAGTATGGATCAGCCGTTAACGATTTTGTCATAGGAAAAGATGATGATGCGGCGGGAAACGATAAGAAAAAGCCCAGCTACGCCGGGCCTTATTTCTTTTTCTTTTTCTTCAACTTCGTCCAGATTTTTGTCTCCTGACGACGCCACAAGCGTTGAATATTGTCATGATGACGAAGCAAAATCAGGCAGGAGAGCATAGAGACCGGGAAGGTAAACTGAGGTTTAAACCACCAGACGTAAAACGGTGCGATCAGGGCGCTGACGATGGCTCCCAGAGAGGAATAACCGCTTAATAAAATGGTCAGCAGCCAGGTGCCCGCCATGACGCCGGTTAAATCCCAGCCGATTGGGGCAATGGCACCAAAGGCGGTGGCAACGCCTTTCCCGCCTTTAAAACCGAAAAAGACCGGCCAGATATGACCGACGCAGGCGGCGATGGCGATAAGCCCCAGCCAGAACGGCGTAACACCCAGAGCATACGCGCCCCAGACGGGTAACATGCCTTTCAGAACATCAAAAATCAAAACCGCTACGGCTGCTCCCTTGCCGCCAATTCGTAGTACATTGGTCGCCCCAGGATTTCCGGAGCCGCTGACGCGAGGGTCAGGCAATCCGGCGATGCGGCAGACCAGAATGGCGCTGGAGATTGAGCCGCAAAGGTAGGCGAGGAGAATCATTCCAGGCGCGATTGCACTCATAACGCTGTTCCGTTTTGAAAATGTATCTGTGTTCTCAACATCTGTGGATAATACGCATAATTCGCCGGAAGTGGTATCCGGTTTAGCCAAAAAGCAGGCAGGTCGTGATGGATATTGTATTTATAGAGCAACTTTCGGTAATCACCACTATTGGTGTTTACGACTGGGAACAGACCATCGAACAGAAATTAGTGTTCGATATCGAAATGGGATGGGACAACCGCAAATCGGCAAAAAGCGACGATGTGAACGACTGTCTGAGCTATGCCGATATCAGTGAGACCGTGGTAAATCACGTCGAGGGCCAACGCTTTGCGCTGGTGGAACGCGTGGCGGAAGAGGTGGCCGAACTGTTACTCAACCGTTTTAACTCGCCCTGGGTGCGCATAAAAGTGAGTAAACCGGGCGCAGTGGCGCGTGCGGCTAACGTTGGCGTCGTCATTGAGCGTGGCAATAATCTGAAAGGAAACAATTAAGGTCATAATCGCTAAACCATTTTCGGTTATACCGGTCTTAAAGCTGTATCTTTCACGGTAACCTTCGGGGACACCGTTTTTTTATATCTTTTTAGGGGTTTATAGATGAGCGATATGCACTCGCTGCTGGTGGCGGCAATACTGGGTGTGGTCGAAGGATTGACGGAGTTTTTGCCTGTCTCCAGCACCGGACACATGATCATCGTGGGTCACCTGCTGGGCTTTGAAGGTGAAACGGCAAAAACGTTTGAAGTGGTTATCCAACTGGGTTCCATTCTCGCCGTGGTCGTGATGTTCTGGCGACGTTTGTTCAGCCTGATTGGCATTCACTTTGGTCGTCCCCCTCAGAGAGAGGGTGAGGGCAAAGGGCGTCTGACGCTTATCCACATTCTGCTCGGCATGGTTCCGGCGGTGGTGCTTGGCCTGGTCTTCCATGACATGATCAAATCGCTGTTTAACCCGATAAACGTGATGTATGCGCTGGTCGTTGGCGGCGTGCTGCTGATTGCGGCTGAATTATTAAAACCGAAAGAGCCAAAAGCGCCTGGTCTGGATGATATGACCTATCTACAGGCGTTTATGATTGGCTGTTTCCAGTGCCTGGCGCTGTGGCCTGGCTTCTCACGTTCAGGGGCCACCATTTCCGGTGGGATGCTGATGGGCGTGAGCCGCTATGCGGCGTCTGAGTTCTCATTCCTGCTCGCCGTACCGATGATGATGGGTGCCACCGCGCTGGATCTTTATAAGAGCTATCACTTCCTGACCGTGGGCGACATTCCGATGTTTGCCGTGGGCTTTGTGACCGCCTTCATTGTGGCGCTGATCGCCATCAAAACCTTCCTGCAACTGATTAAACGTATCTCGTTTATTCCGTTCGCCATTTATCGCTTTATCGTCGCGGCGGCCGTTTACGTGGTCTTCTTCTGAAAAAGGGCCCTCAGTCTTTTGGCTGAGGGCACCGCTCTTCCTTCCAGTCGGCGACAGCCTGAATCCGGCGTTTTGTTAACTCTTCACGAATCTCCGGCCCGGTAAATCCCGCCTCAACCACCTCCCGCGTTGGGACCGCTTTCGCCACGTCCCAGGCTTCACGCAGCAAACGGCCCTGCGGGTAATCACAGGCTTCAAAACCCGTGCGTCCGCGCACGTCAGCTTCACTGGTGAGGGCGATCTGTACCACACGATGGGGTTTACGCCACGCGTCGATGTTGTCGAACAATTTCACGATAGTGGCGGGTTTAAGAATCGGGAAGGTGTGAATAAGATCGTGAAACTCGGCTACCAGCTTCGCCAGATCGCGAATCTCATTGGGCACGCGCAGGCGCTGGCAAATCTTTTCAACCAGCTTTACCCCCGCCGGACCATGCCCGTGATGGCGCGGCCACATCGCTTTCGGGGTTAACCCTTTGCCCAGGTCATGGCACAGCGTGGCGAAACGAACATCCACTTCTGGGCTGAGCATGGCGGCCATACTCAAGGTCATCAATGTATGAATACCCGTGTCAATTTCCGGGTGCCACTTCGCCGGGGCGGGCACGCCAAACAGGACGTCGATTTCCGGAAAGAGCACCTTCAGCGCGCCGCAGTCGCGAAGCACCTGGAAAAAGACCTGAGGATTACGGGTAGTGAGCGCATTTTCCGTCTCTTTCCAGACGCGTTCAGGAGTGAGGTGTTCAAGCTCTCCGGCATCCGTCATGGCCGTCATCAGCGCCAGCGTTTCATCGGCGATGCGAAAGCTTAAGTGAGCATAGCGTGCAGCGAAACGCGCTACGCGCAACACGCGCAGAGGATCTTCAGAAAAAGCCGGGGAGACGTGGCGCAAAAGACGTTTCTGGAGATCATCCTGGCCGCCGTAGGCGTCAATGATATTGCCCTCTTCATCCTGCGCAAGGGCATTGATGGTCAGGTCGCGGCGCAATAAATCCTGTTCAAGCGTGACGTCAGGGGCGGCGTAACAGGTAAAGCCGGTATAACCAAAACCCGCTTTCCGTTCGGTGCGAGCCAGGGCGTACTCTTCCCGGCTTTCAGGGTGAAGGAACACGGGAAAATCGCGGCCTACCTGCTGGTAGCCCGCGTTGAGCATCTCTTCTGGCGTGGCGCCGACCACAACCCAGTCTTTATCTTTGACCGGCAGACCTAACAACGCATCACGAACCGCACCACCGACCAGATAACTCTTCACGCACCACTCTCCCGTTTTCTCTTTTCGCAAGATAATACGTAAGTGTGGCAGAGAAGACGAGTTAGTTCATCCAGCGGTCTTTACGCTTACGGCTTGGAATGAGCATTGGTAGCACCAGACCCAACACCAGACCGACGCCCAGCACGCCGCCGCCATACATAAACCACTGCATGATGATGGTGCGTTGTTTGTCATCGAGCTGGAGATTGGCTGCACTCACCTTTTTCTGCGCGACAATCAGCTCGTTTTTCAACTTCTGGTTCTCGTCTTTCAGGCCGTTGATTACGCTGTCGCTTTGCGCCACTTTCTGCTGCATTTCAGCGGTGCGCTGGTTCCAGGTCGTGTCAATGTTGTTCAGCTTATCGGTCAGGGTTTTAACCTGATTTTCCAGATCCGGTACGCGAGTACGCAGGCTCGGCACGTTGCTCAGCTCTTTTAACGGGATCCAGGACGTGCGGCCGGTACTGTCGCGTACCTGACCATAATTTGTGTCTGCGTTGGTTTGCAGTAAGACCACTTCCTCGCCGGCATTGACCGTACCCACGAGGCGATAATTGTCTCCAGGGCCACTACGTACCCAGGTGTTCAGTTCGTCAGAAACGTAACGCTTTTCTTCAGCGTGGACAGTGGTCGCGGCGCTAAAAGCGAGGAAAGTCAGTCCAATCAGGCGTAATTTAAGCATCATAGTCGTTATTTTCATAAAAAGTGGAACGATAGTAGTGGCAACAGTGTCTCCACGCAAAGCATTCGTCAGCAATCGGAATCATCTGTGTCACCCTTATTCACATTTACGCCCGTCAAATTGCTCATTGCGTGGCAATTTGGCGCAAAATACTATGTACTGACAAATAAATGGCGAGGAAGTTCGCCTTCATTGACGCGCCTGTGACGCAACCATAAGTAGATAACGATGGCTCAAGAGATCGAATTAAAATTTATCGTCGAAAAAGACAGCGTTGATGCGCTGCGCACCCACCTTCATACGCTGTCCGGTGAACACCATGAGCCGGTGCAGCTGCAGAACATTTATTACGAAACGACGGATAACTGGCTTCGCAGCCACGATATGGGGCTGCGTATTCGCGGTGCGAACGGCCGTTATGAGATGACCATGAAAATTGCCGGTAGTGTCGTGGGCGGGTTGCACCAGCGTCCTGAATACAATATCGACATCGAGAAAGCAGAGCTTGACCTGGCACGCTTCCCGAGTGAAGTGTGGCCCAATGGCGAGCTGCCGGAAGGGTTATCTTCGGCGGTACAACCGCTTTTCAGCACCGATTTCAGCCGTGAAAGATGGCGGGTGAAGGAGGGACAGAGCAGTATTGAAATCGCGCTCGATCAGGGTGAGGTTAAAGCGGAATCCGGTCAGGAACCTCTTTGCGAACTCGAGCTTGAACTGCTGGAAGGCAATCCTGAAGACATCCTGAAGCTGGCGCACAAACTGGTGGGTTTGTCGTGCCTGCGCCAGGGAAGCCTGAGCAAGGCCGCACGCGGCTATCACCTCGCGGCGGGCAATGCGCCCCGCGTCGTGAAGCCTACGACGATCCTGAAAGTGGCGCCGAAAGCCAGCGTCGAACAAGGGCTGGAAGCTGCCCTGGAGCTGGCCCTGAGCCAGTGGCAGTATCACGAAGAGCTGTGGGTGCGCGGCGTGAAAGAGGCGAAAGCCCACGTGCAGGCCGCCCTCGGGTTGGTGCGTAACGCGCTGGTCGTTTTTGGCGGCATTGTTCCACGTAAAGCGAGCACTCACTTACGTGATCTGCTCACGCAAACCGACGCGCTGATGGCGACGGATGTCTCTGCTGAAACGGCGGTCTACAGCCCGCAAACGGCGGCGGCAAAACTGGCATTAACGGAGTTTCTGGTGACGCGTGGCTGGCAGCGTTTCCTGGATGAGAAAGCGCAGAAGAAAATTGCCGAGTCGTTTAAGCGATTCGCCGATACGCATATGTCCCGTAGCGCCGCAGATTTAAAAACCGTTTTTGCCCAGCCGCTGGGGGATCACTATGCCGACCAGTTGATTCGCCTGACGCGCAATATTGACAGCATTTTGCTGCTGGCAAGCGCCTACGACGGCGTGAAAGCGCAGTTCTGGCTGGAGAACTGGCAAGGTCTTCGCCACGCAATCGAAACGCGTCAACGCATTGAAATTGAACACTTCCGTAATGAGGCTATTTCGCAGGAGCCTTTCTGGCTGCACAGCGGAAAACGTTAACTCAGGCAAGGAACTCCAGGATGCCGCTTTCTTCACCGTTACAGCAACACTGGCAGACGGTTTGTGAACGTCTGCCCGAATCGTTATCTGCCGCTTCGCTTAGCGAGCAGGCGCAGCAAGTGCTTACATTTAGCGATTTTGTGCAGGAGAGTATCGCCGCTAACCCCGACTGGCTGGCTGAGCTTGAATCCGCGCCACCGCAGGCGGACGAGTGGCAACAGTACGGGCAATGGCTACACGAGGCGCTGTCGGACGTTACCGACGAGCCTGCCTTAATGCGCGTACTGCGTCAGTTCCGCCGCCGCGTGATGGTGCGAATTGCCTGGGCACAGTCGCTGGAGTTAGTCAGTGAAGAGAGCACATTACAGCAGTTGAGTTGCCTTGCGGAAACCCTGATCGTGGCCGCGCGCGACTGGTTATACGATGCCTGCTGCAAGGAGTGGGGCACCCCGTGCAGTGAGGAGGGCGCGCCCCAGCCGCTGATGATTTTAGGCATGGGCAAACTGGGCGGCGGCGAGCTGAATTTCTCTTCGGATATCGATCTGATTTTCGCCTGGCCGGAAAAAGGCTCGACGCGCGGGGGACGCCGCGAGCTGGATAACGCGCAGTTCTTTACGCGTCTCGGGCAGCGCCTGATAAAAGCGCTCGATCAGCCGACGCAGGACGGCTTTGTCTATCGGGTGGACATGCGTTTACGTCCCTTTGGCGACAGCGGCCCGCTGGTGCTGAGCTATGCCGCCCTGGAAGATTATTACCAGGAGCAAGGGCGCGACTGGGAACGCTATGCCATGGTGAAAGCGCGGATCATGGGCGATAAACAGGATCTGTACGCCAATGAGCTTCGTGCCATGCTGCGCCCGTTTGTTTTCCGTCGCTATATCGACTTCAGCGTGATCCAGTCGCTGCGTAATATGAAAGGGATGATTGCCCGTGAAGTGCGGCGACGCGGGTTAAAAGACAACATTAAACTGGGTGCGGGCGGCATCCGCGAAATTGAATTTATCGTGCAGGTGTTTCAGCTGATTCGTGGGGGGCGTGAACCCTCGCTGCAATCCCGTTCTCTGTTACCGACCCTGACCGCCATCGATCAGCTTCATTTGCTGCCGCAAGGCGATGCGCAAACCTTGCATGACGCGTATCTTTTCCTGCGCCGTCTGGAAAACCTGCTGCAGAGCATTAACGACGAACAAACCCAGACCTTACCGGCAGACGAGTTAAACCGTGCGCGTCTGGCCTGGGGAATGGGCGCCGACGACTGGGCAGCGCTCACCGCACAGCTGGAAGATCACATGGCGGGCGTACGGCGAATTTTTAACGACCTGATTGGCGACGATGAGGGCGAATCGCCGGAAGATGCGCTGTCGGAACACTGGCGCGAACTGTGGCAGGATGCGTTACAGGAAGATGATACGACGCCTGTCCTGGCACATCTGAGCGATGACGATCGTCATCGCGTGGTGGCCCTGATCGCGGATTTCCGTCTGGAAATCAACAAGCGCGCCATCGGCCCGCGCGGCCGCCAGGTGCTGGATCATCTGATGCCGCACCTGTTAAGCGACGTCTGTTCCCGTGCCGATGCCCCCGTACCGCTGTCACGCCTGACGCCGCTTTTATCGGGCATCATGACCCGTACCACCTATCTTGAGCTGTTAAGCGAATTTCCCGGTGCGCTGAAACACCTGATCACGCTTTGCGCCGCCTCACCGATGGTGGCGAATAAACTGGCGCGTTATCCCCTGCTGCTGGATGAACTGCTCGATCCCAATACGCTCTATCAGCCCACCGCTACCGACGCCTATCGGGATGAGCTTCGCCAGTATTTGCTGCGCGTACCGGAAGAGGATGAAGAGCAACAGCTGGAAGCGTTGCGACAGTTTAAACAGGCGCAAATGCTGCGCGTCGCCGCTGCCGACATCGCGGGTACGCTGCCGGTGATGAAAGTGAGCGATCATCTCACCTGGCTTGCCGAGGCCATTATCGACGCTGTCGTCCATCAGGCATGGGGACAGATGGTGGCGCGCTATGGGCAGCCGAAGCACCTGGCGGATCGCGAAGGACGCGGTTTTGCCGTGGTCGGTTACGGCAAACTGGGCGGCTGGGAGCTGGGATACAGTTCCGATCTTGACCTGATTTTCCTGCATGACTGCCCGATAGACGTCATGACCGATGGTGAACGCGAAATCGATGGACGACAGTTTTACCTGCGTCTGGCGCAGCGCATTATGCATCTGTTCAGTACGCGGACATCGTCGGGCATTTTGTACGAAGTGGATGCCCGTTTACGCCCGTCCGGTGCGGCGGGAATGCTGGTCACCTCCACGGAGTCGTTCGCCGATTATCAGCAAAACGAAGCCTGGACGTGGGAGCATCAGGCGTTGGTTCGCGCGCGTGTGGTGTATGGCGATCCGCAGCTGAAGCAGCAGTTTGACGCCATTCGTCGCGATGTGCTGACCGTCAGGCGTGAGGGCAGCACGCTGCAAACCGAGGTACGTGAAATGCGCGAAAAAATGCGCGCTCACCTGGGCGGTAAGCACCGCGATCGCTTTGATATTAAAGCCGACGAAGGCGGAATTACCGACATTGAATTCATCACGCAATTTTTGGTGCTCGGGCATGCCCATGATAAGCCGAAACTGACACGCTGGTCTGACAACGTGCGCATCCTCGAACTGTTAGCGCAAAACGACATCATGGACGAGCAGGAAGCGCGGGCGCTAACCCATGCTTACACGACCCTGCGCGATGAGTTACATCATCTGGCGTTACAGGAGCAGCCTGGGCATGTGGCGCTACCGAGCTTTGAAGAGGAACGCGAACGGGTCCGCGCCAGCTGGCAGAAGTGGCTTGTGGAACCGTGCGTAACAAAACAAGTGTGATATTATCGCGCGCAAATTGTGAATCTTTCTGGAGTCAGGAATGAAAGTAACACTGCCAGAGTTTGAACGTGCTGGGGTAATGGTTGTCGGTGATGTGATGCTGGATCGCTACTGGTATGGGCCAACCAGCCGTATCTCGCCGGAAGCCCCCGTCCCGGTGGTGAAGGTGGATACCATTGAAGAGCGTCCTGGCGGCGCGGCAAACGTGGCGATGAACATTGCTTCACTGGGCGCACATTCGCGCCTGGTCGGGCTGACCGGCATCGACGATGCGGCGCGTGCGCTGAGCAAGTCACTGGCGGACGTGAACGTGAAGTGTGACTTTGTCTCTGTCCCGACTCACCCGACCATCACCAAGCTGCGCGTGCTTTCCCGCAACCAGCAGCTGATCCGCCTCGACTTTGAAGAAGGGTTCGAGGGCGTTGATCCTGAGCCGTTGCATGAGCGCATTAACCAGGCGCTGGGCACCATTGGTGCGCTGGTGTTGTCCGATTACGCTAAAGGCGCGCTGGCCAGCGTGCAGACGATGATTCAACTGGCGCGTAAGGCTAATGTACCGGTGTTGATCGACCCGAAAGGAACCGATTTTGAACGCTATCGCGGCGCAACGCTTTTGACGCCAAATCTGTCTGAGTTTGAGGCGGTGGCGGGCAAATGCAAAACCGAAGCGGAACTGGTCGAACGCGGCATGAAAATCATTGCTGATTTTGAACTGTCTGCGCTGCTGGTCACCCGTTCTGAGCAAGGGATGACCCTTTTACAGCCAGGCAAAGCGCCGCTGCATATGCCAACCCAGGCGCAGGAAGTGTACGACGTGACCGGTGCGGGTGATACGGTGATCGGCGTGCTGGCGGCGACGCTGGCGGCAGGGAACTCCCTGGAAGAAGCGTGCTACTTCGCCAATGCCGCCGCGGGCGTGGTGGTCGGTAAACTGGGCACCTCAACCGTATCGCCAATCGAGCTGGAAAACGCGGTGCGGGGTCGTGCGGATACCGGTTTTGGCGTCATGAGTGAGGACGAGCTGAAGGTAGCCGTGGCGGCTGCGCGTAAGCGTGGCGAGAAAGTGGTGATGACCAATGGCGTGTTCGACATTCTGCACGCGGGTCACGTCTCTTATCTGGCGAATGCCCGTAAGCTGGGCGATCGCCTGATTGTGGCGGTAAACAGCGATGCGTCGACCAAACGCCTGAAAGGGGAAACGCGTCCGGTGAACCCGCTGGAGCAGCGTATGATCGTGCTCGGCGCACTGGAAGCGGTGGACTGGGTTGTCTCGTTTGAAGAAGACACGCCGCAGCGCCTGATTGCCGGTATTTTGCCGGATCTGCTGGTGAAAGGCGGCGATTACAAACCGGAGCAAATCGCGGGCAGCGAAGAGGTCTGGGCCAACGGTGGCGAAGTGATGGTACTCAACTTTGAGGACGGGTGTTCAACCACCAACATCATTAAGAAGATTCAGAAAGACAGCCAGTAACCTGTGCGGGCTGATGCCTTCACCGCAACCCTCTCCCACGCGGAGAGGGAGCAAAACTAAAAACGGCAACCGAAGTTGCCGTTTTGCATTGACCTTATGCCTGATCGTCCACCGGTGGAATGGCCGGGGCGGGCTTCACTTCTTCTGGCGCATAGCGATTTTCCAGCTCGGTCAGACGCTGTTCCAGCAACGCGATTTTCTCGCGTGTGCGCAGCAGAACCTGCGTCTGTACGTCAAACTCTTCACGGCTCACCAGATCCAGACGCGTCAGCTGCGACTGCAAGACCTGGCGGATTTTCTTCTCGACATCGTCACCAAACTCACGAATTCCTTTCGGCATGGATTCATGGACCTGACGGGCAATTTGTTCAATTTTTTTCGGGTCAATCATTGTCGTTTCCCTTGATGAAAGGTGTTAGAGACTATTGTAGCGCGTTACGCTCATCCATAAACCAGAATTGTTTGAAGCTTATGCATTGCCCAGAGAAATCAATAGCGTTATAGTTATCTCGCTTATTCTCAGGGCGGGGCGAAATTCCCCACCGGCGGTAAATCAGCCTTGCGCTGAAAGCCCGCGAGCGCTTTGGGTGAAAACTCAAAGGTCAGCAGATCCGGTGTAATTCCGGGGCCGACGGTTAGAGTCCGGATGGGAGAGAGTAACGATCCAGTCGGGCATGGCCCGCTCACGTTATTTTTTTGCCGCTTGTACGGTACTCCTAAGACTGCCCTGATTCTGGTAACCATAATGTTAATGAGGTTTTTTTACCATGAATCAGACGCTACTTTCCTCTTTTGGTACTTCCATTGAACGTGTTGAACACGCATTAGATGCGCTGCGCGAAGGCCGCGGTGTCATGGTGCTCGACGATGAAAACCGTGAAAACGAAGGCGACATGATTTTCGCCGCCGAAAACATGACCGTTGAGCAGATGGCACTGACCATCCGTCACGGTAGCGGCATCGTCTGCTTGTGTATCAACGAAGAACGCCGTAAACAACTCGACCTGCCAATGATGGTTGAAAACAACACCAGTGCTTTCGGTACCGGTTTTACCGTGACTATCGAAGCTGCACATGGCGTTACCACCGGTGTTTCTGCCGCCGACCGTCTGACGACCGTGCGTGCCGCCATTGCCGATGGCGCAAAACCTTCTGACCTGCATCGTCCAGGCCATGTGTTCCCGCTGCGTGCTCAGGCAGGCGGCGTGTTAACGCGTGGCGGCCACACTGAAGCCACTATCGATCTGGTGACCCTGGCGGGCTTTAAGCCTGCTGGCGTGCTGTGTGAACTGACTAACGATGATGGCACCATGGCGCGTGCGCCGGAGTGCGTCACCTTTGCCCGCTTACACAATATGCCGGTCGTGACCATCGAAGATCTGGTGGAATATCGCCAGGCGCACGAGCGCAAAGCCAGCTGAAAAAGCTGATGTGATGAAGCCGGGAGATTCCCGGCTTTTTTGTATTGAGTCAAAGCAGGGCTGTCGTTTATCGGGTGAGTAGCCCGCCCTCTGTTTAGCCGAAGCCTGCCGCCTGAAGCAGCACCAGGCTTAAACCCATGACGGACATTCCGCACAAAACGCCATAGCTCGGGTTGCTTTCCGGGTCGATCTCTTTTGCCAGCGGCATCAGCTCATCGACCGACAGCGCCACCATGATACCGGCGACGGCAGCCATGATGGCCGCCATGACCACGGGCGAGATCATACTGCCCAAAATCAGCCAGGCCAGAATGCCACCCAGGATCTCAGCCAGCCCGGAAATGCCTGCCCAAAAGACGGCGGTACGTTTTGAGCCCGTCGCGGCATACACTGGCCCGGCGACCGCCAGCCCCTCTGGAATGTTATGCAGTGCCACCGCCAGCGCGATGCCAAATCCCAGCTCCAGATTATTGCTCGCCGTCACATAGGTGGCGACGCCTTCCGGGAAGTTATGCAGGCTGATACCGAGCGTCAGGAGAATAGCGGTGCGTTTGATATTATGGGGCTGCGGCGACGCTTTTTTTCGCATCAAATCCTGAGGATGCGCATGCGGGAGCAGGCGATCGAGGGCGAAGTAGCCCAGCAGACCACACACGAACATACTGTAGCCCAGAACGGGCGACATCCCCTGCGTCGCCAGCGCGGCAGGGAGCATTTCCATCAATGAAATAAGCAGCATGATCCCTGCGGCAAATCCGAGGGAAAAAGCCAGCATGCGGTTTGAGGGTTTCTGACCAAGCACGCCAAGAAATGCCCCAATAAACGTGGCGGCACCGGCAAGAAGGGTCAGAATCAAGGGGACTGACATTCACTGCTCCTTTTGATAATCATTCATGCTAATGAGTCATCTTCGGTAAAGCGAGAGGGCATACTCTGCTTTACAGATTCCTTACATTCAAATTTCCTGATGATGATCATCACCGTTATCTGAGTTCATCTTAGTCAGATTACGCGTAAGGTAGAACCATCAAATCGACACCTTCAGTAAGGATATCACCATGACATCTTCTCGTATGCCAGCACTGTTTTTGGGCCACGGTAGCCCGATGAACGTCCTGGAAGATAACGTCTATACGCGTGCCTGGCGTCATCTTGGCGAGACGTTGCCGCGTCCGAAAGCGATAGTGGTGGTCTCCGCACACTGGTTTACCCGCGGGACAGGGGTGACGGCAATGGAAGCACCGAAAACGATTCATGATTTCGGCGGTTTTCCGCAGGCACTGTACGATACCCATTACCCTGCGCCGGGCTCGCCTGCGCTGGCGCAGCATCTGGTCGAGTTATTGGCTCCCGTCCCCGTGACACTGGATAAAGAGGCCTGGGGATTTGACCATGGTTCCTGGGGAGTCCTGATCAAAATGTACCCGGATGCTGATATCCCAATGGTGCAGTTGAGCATCGACAGCACAAAACCGGCGGCATGGCATCTTGAGATCGGGCGTAAGCTGGCCTCACTGCGTGATGAAGGCGTGATGCTGGTGGCAAGCGGGAACGTCGTGCATAACCTGCGTACCGCGCGCTGGCATGGCGAAAACACGCCGTATCCATGGGCATCGTCGTTTAACGACTATGTGAAAGCGAATCTCATCTGGCAGGGCCCTGCGGAAGAGCATCCGCTGGTGAAGTATCTGGAACATGAGGGCGGCGCATTATCTAACCCTACGCCGGATCACTTCCTGCCGTTGCTGTATGTATTAGGGGCGTGGGATGGTCAGGAACCGGTCACCATACCTGTCGACGGCATGGAAATGGGTAGCATCAGTATGTTGTCTGTTCAGGTGGGTTAAGGTGTGTCGCGCGCATTGAGAGGGTTGGGGTGAGGGCAGAATGCCGCACCCCAACATAACGACTTACTCGACAAAGATATGCGGATAGAATCGTGACAAATCCTGGGTAATCAAGGCTCTGTCTTCACGAATACCAATCCCGGCTGGCTGGTCGTTAATCAGCCAGCTGCCAATCAGCGTATAGCTGTCGCCAAATTTAGGCAGCTGATAAAATTCCTGGACGATCATCCCTTCTTCGCCGTAAGGCCCTTCAACCGCTTCCAGCGTTTTGCCGTTTTCGATAATCGACACGTTCGCGCCTTCGCGGGAGAAAATCGGCTTCACGACATACTTAGCCATTTCCGGGAAGTCATCTTCCGCAAAGTAGGCTGGCAGCAGATTCGGGTGATTCGGGAACATTTTCCACAGCATTGGCAGCAACGCTTTGTTGGAAATGATGCTCTTCCAGGCCGGTTCCAGCCAGCGCACGCCCGCATCTTCCAGCTTGGTTGAAAACGTTTCACGCAGCATATACTCCCACGGATACAGCTTGAACAGGTTACTGATCACCTGGTCCTGAGTATCGGTGAACTCACCGCGTTCGCCTAAACCGATATCTTCGATATAGAGGAATTCCGTGGCCACTTCCGCTTCGGCCGCACAGTCCTGCAGATACTGTACAGTACCGCGATCTTCCACGGTATCGCGACAGCAGGCGAGATGCAACAGACTGAATCCGTGCTGTTCCCGTAGCTCAGCAAAGCGCTCGATCAGCTTTTCCTGCAGGCTGTTAAACTGGTCGCTGCCTTCCGGCAGGTTACCGGCACGGGCCTGATCTTCGAGCCAAATCCACTGGAAGAATGCCGCTTCGTACAACGACGTTGGCGTATCGGCATTGTTCTCCAGCAGTTTAGGTTCAGTTACGCCGTCCCAGGCCAGATCGAGGCGAGAATAGAGTGAAGGCTGATTCGTTTTCCACGAATGACGCACAAAGTTCCAGGTGTGCTTCGGGATACGGAATTTCGCCATCAGTTCATCGCTGTCGATAACCTGCTCAACCACCTTCAGGCACATCTGGTGCAACTCGGCGGTGACGTCTTCGAGTTTTTCAACCTGGGCTAAGGTCAGCTTATAGTAAGCGTCTTCACACCAGTACGGTTCTCCGTACATAGTGTGAAAGTTAAAGCCATATTCGGTTGCTTTTTCACGCCAGTCCGGGCGTTCAACAATACTGACTCGTTCCATGATCAGCCGCCCATGGAGCGGGTAGTGGAGCCCGTCGCACTGCGCTGCATAGTGGACTGCTTCGCAACTGACTCACCAAAACCACCGCGGGTCACCGTACTGGTGGTCGCAGGCTTCGGTGCCATGGCCGTTTTAGGCACCGTCATGGTCCGGCCTGGCTGTGCAGCCCCGTAGTTTTTACCCGTCGCATCGGTGTATTTACCGTAAGCCGGGCTGGACGGGTTTTTAGAGCTGAACAGCGGCTGCTGCTGGAAGCCTGCGCCACCGCTCATCATACGGCCCATCATATAACCCGCCATCAGCGGCATCCAGAAACTGCCGCTCGACTGGTTTTGCGCCTGGTTTTCTGGCGCCATACCTGCCTGAGCAGGGGCCTGCTGGCACTGGCCTTCACCGAATTCAGCAATACAATCTTCGCGCGTTGCGTATTTCGGCGCAGTCTTCTCAGCTTCTTTCAGCGCGTTGTTATACGCCGTAGTACATTCCGCGGATTTGCCGGTAGCCGCCGAGCAGTCGTCAGCGTTCTGGTACATCGACACGGTTTCGTCGCTTTGCTCACAGCCCGCCAGCATAAAGACCGCGGTGATCGCCAGGGCGACAGGTGTCAGGTGGCGTGCGTTCCAGTTCTTGCGGAACGACGCGTGATTAATCGTTTTTGTCCGTTTCATTTTTGTCTTCCAGGACCCAGTGGTAGTACATAGGAAATAAGGCTTAGGATAGAGGATAGGTGGTCGAAATTGAAGCGAAGAGGGGATGTCCGGGGGATCTTTACGTTGACTTACGTTTGGATGTGACAGGGCGCCTGCTTATCGGGCCTACGATGTAGTAGACCCGACAGGCGAGGCGCCCTCGGGTAAAGCTTAGTGGCGGAACGGATTCGTGCCGCTGCTGGCCGGCGCAGAAGTGGTGCGCGCGGTAGCAGGTTGTGCTGCTGGCATTTCCGCGTTGCCGTTGCCGTTAAAGTTATCCACGGCGGCATCCTGCTGCGGGTTTTCCGGCGCAACGCTTTCAGGCGCGGTTGAAACCGGTTTGCCCAGCGTGTTGTTCAGCATTTGCAGGTCTTGCTCGTTCAACGTACCTAGTGCTGATTTAATGTTCAGCTGGTTAATCAGGTAGTTATAACGTGCGCTGGAGAGCTGCTGTTTTGCGTTATAGAGCGTAGTGGTGGCATCCAGAACATCGACGATAGTACGTGTCCCGACCGAGTAGCCTGCTTCCATCGCATCCAGGGAGCTTTGCGCAGAAACAACGGCCTGTTTGTAGGCGTTGATGCTGCTGATGGAGGCGTTCACGTTATTGAAGGAAGAACGCACGGTCTGCACAACGTTACGGTGCGCGGTCTCAAGCTGCTCGCTTGCGCCAACAAAGTTGTATTGCGCTTGTTTCACCTGAGAGTTCACCATCCCACCCTGATACAGCGGCATGGAGAAGGTCAGGCCCACTTTATTCTGACCCATGTTGCTGTCATCGTATTGTGCGCTGTTGGTTTTAGATCCGCTGTAAGAGGTGTCAGACACGCCGGTAGAGGCGGTCAAACCCAGAGTAGGCAGATGCCCATCCTGTGCCTGGCGGATTTGCTCACGCGCCAGGTCCTGGCTCAGACGAGCCTGTAACAGGGCGAGGTTGCGGTTTTCAGCTTCTTTCAGCAGCGCATTGACGGCCTGCGGCTTATCCGTTTTGAAGTTGTCGACGTTTAATGAAGCCAGTTCCGGGTAGTAGTTACCGGTCACCTGACGCAGGGATTCCAGTGCGTTATCCAGGTTGTTACGGGCAGTCACTTCGTTCGCCAGCACGCTATCGTACTGTGAACGGGCGTTCTGCACGTCGGTAATCGCGACCAGACCAACGTTAAAGCGTTGCGTCGTTTGGTCTAACTGACGATAAATCGCTTGTTTCTGCGCTTCGGTGTAGGAGAGCGAATCAATCGCGCTCAACACGTTGAAGTAAGCCGTCGCGGTGTTCAGGATCAGCGTTTGCTGATCGGTCTGATAGGTGACGTCCTGAATACCGGCGCTTTTTTCCTGCAGAGTCAGCGCACGCCATTTGGACATATCAAACAAGGTTTGCGTTAATTGCAGAGATGCGCTGGTGGCATTGGAGTCCACGCCGTTTGCATCACGGAAGCCATTGCTGTAGGTGTAATCTGCGCCTAAGCCCAATTGCGGCAGCAGCGGGCTGCGTGCTTCGTTAATTTTTTCGAACGCAGCGTCACGATCGGCCGCTGACTTACGCAGTTCAGGGTTGCCCAGACGTGCTTGCTGATAAACCTGTAACAGGTTTTCTGCCTGGCTCATCGCGCTGAAGCCCGTCAGGCTCAGGCCGATAAGGATGGGGAGCAATTTCTTCATTTGCATTCCTTGT